>Ga0326727_10000199_pt1 | contig 258912 bp, 230 predicted proteins | sample MB2enrmetagenome_FD_207643 | JGI IMG/M metagenome (GOLD analysis project Ga0326727, IMG submission 207643) | Lab enriched peat soil microbial communities from McLean, Ithaca, NY, United States - MB29MY | ecosystem: Environmental > Terrestrial > Soil > Wetlands > Peat | place: USA: New York... | reverse complement strand
CGCCTCGGCGGACTCGTGGCGCGGCATCCGTCTTTCTCGCGCCGGGCGGGTCTGTGCCGTGACGCCGGCGCGCCCGCCGTGGCTGTCGTCCTCGCCGGGGCGCTGCTCATCCTCACGGTGGCGCCCGTGGTGGTGGACACCCACCTCTCCGATGTGGCGCTCGACGACGTTCCGCCGGCGTACGCGCACGCGCTCGGCGGGAGCGACTCGGCCTATGTCCACAAGTACGAGGTCACCTGCGAGCTGCCGGGCTTCGTCGGGCACGCCGCCTACGCCGGTGAGCAACTGCTCATGTGGTGGCCAGAGAAAGAGCTCAACGCGCTGGCTGAGCCCGCCGGCATGTTCCACTCCAATTTCAACGCGGTCACCGGCCCCTTTCCGAACCTCATCCCCTCCGCCAAGGAGAACATCGAGGAGCGACGTCCCGCCGAGGTGCTCCTCATGAGCCTGACCGGCCTTCACTTCTCCCGGGCGGTGTGGTGGCTGGCGCCTTTCGCGCCCCGCGTCGTCAAGAAGGCGGTGCTCGCCGACGGCGCGTTTCACCTGCACGTCTGGCTCGTCGATCTCCGCCGCTACCTTCGCCCCCCGAAGGGTGATCGGCGATGAGGTTGCCGATAGCTGCCGAGGTGTCGGTTCGCCAACGCGGGCGGGAATGACTCCTCGGCGTTCGCATCGGGTTTCGCGTCAGAGCCATTGCGCCTGTCGATCTGCAGTCTCGAGAGGCCGACGTGTCGAGAACGCGTTCAGTTGCCTGCGGTTGGGTGGTGGGTGAGCGGTTCGTCAGCGCGCCCGATTATGCGACGGCAACCTGCGCTCGAGCCCGCGCACGAGATTCGAAACACGCTTCCGTTGCGCGGATTCCAGCGTGAAGTGAAGAGAGAGGCTTCTCGCGATTTGCAGATGCGCGAGGCAGGAGATCACGACCGGACCAGTCTCCGCCGATGTCAAGGTCGACCTTCGCATTCGGGGATTCCCCGTCCGCGGTCTCCGCCTCGCCGGGAGCGGGTGGCGCTCCGTCCGCGCCGTCCGCAACCTCCTGACGGTGCGAAACTTCTTCTCTTGGTGAGCCGCACGAGGACGACTCCGGAGAGCTCACAGTCTCTTCACTTTCTCCTAACTTCCTTCCCTTGCGGGCTCACCTTGGCGAACGACCCCGGGGCGATCATGGGCTCGCGTTCTATCGTCCCATAGCCTCTGACCAGGGCATTCCTCGTTCCCCGGCGGAGTTCGGCCGGCACCGCGGGCACCTGGTCGACGGCAACCCGCGTGTCTAAGATGAAGGTGTTCTGCCTGCTAAGCGACCAGATCTTTGATTTCGGTCGGGTCGCGATCTACGGTATGCTCGTGAAGTTCGGATGGCGGCGTCGTTAGCTGTCCGGCGGTCGGAAGTCCTTGGATCGCGCAGTTCGAACGTGATCGTGAGGTGGGTCGGACCGGATGCATGACGACGTAAGGGGTGTGCGGTTGGTGCCAGACGGCCCTGTCCGGACTCCCGGTTATCAACAATGGAAGCCCAATAAGGAGGGCGAGTGAGAAACAAACTCTTCCGGATGCGCCGGTTGGGAGTAGCGGTCCTCGGGGGCACGCTCCTTCTTGGCGCAGTGTCGATCATCGGGGCCGGGCCGGCGGCGGCTGCCGCTACGACTGCTACCGCCGCATTGACGGGCACCGCGGCGGCGACCAACCTCTACCCGACCGCTACAGCTGCGCAGGCGGTAGCCCCCGTCACGCTGACGCTGTCTGCAACCGCAGTTGCCACTGATGAAATTGTCTTGACGCTGCCGTGCTCGTCGAGCCTTTTCTTTGGCGCCGCGGGCACAGCTGCTGGATTTGGGTCGACTAGCACGAACGTGCTGTCGAAAGGGCCTGCTTGCGCGGTGAACGACGTAGACACCTTTACATCGGCGGGTACCGGCCAAACGGCTTCGGTTGCGATCACCGGCGTTGAGGTGACCACGAGCGGAGCGTCGGCGGGTGCAGTCGCCCCCGCGGGCCTCTACGAGAGCACGGGCGGGACGACCTCATTCACGGTTCCGACGGTCGGAAACGTCGTTGACTCGGTGACGATGGACACACCGGCTGTCACGCTCGCAGAGAGCGTGTCCAGTCAGGCGTTGAGCAACATCGTGATCACCGAGCCCGTACTGGACTGGGTGCCGGCTGCTGGATACATCTGTGTGGTCCCGAGTGGGGTCACGGGAGCCGTCTTCGCGAACAGCGGCACCACCGGTTCCAGCGCACCGACGATCTCGGTCCTGCCGAGCGCAGACGAGACCCTCCCGTCTCCGCCTGTTATCACGGACACAGCATCCTTGCTCGTGTTCCAGGTTGGGACAGAGATTCAGGCGACCACCTACACGATCGGCAACCTCCTCGGTGCCTCGTCGACGCATACCGGTGCCGTGACGTTCACCGTCTCGGTCGGGTCGAACGCGACCTGCAGCACCGGCACGGCCGCTCTTGCCGCGACCACTGGTTTCGCCGTCCTGCCGACGATCACGACGAGCCAGCCCTACCAGGGCACACTCCCCGACGACACGGTCGCGGATGAGTTCCTGGCCGCGAACCCGAACGGCGTAACCAACGTCGTTCTGGCGACGGACAGTGAGCCGTGGGATGCTCTTTCGGCTGCGTGGCTCGAAGGAATGTTGAACACAGGGCTGCTGATCACCCCGACCAACTCGCTTGACGCAAGCATGCTCCAGGCACTGCGCTTCGCCGATGTGGCGAACGTCTATGTGGTCGGCGGTCCGTTGGCAGTCAGCGCTGCGGACATCACGGCGCTTAAGGCAACGCCGGCATACAGCACACACGGCACGGTCCTGACTGGTTCCGATCTCAACGTGATCGGGCCGATCTACGGCACGACCGCTGATGACACGGCCCAGGCGATCGACACGTACTTCGGAGATGCGGCCAGCGCCGCGTCGACGAACCTCGTCCCGGCGTACGCGTCGGCAACCCTGTACAACGACACGACAGGGACCGCGACCGTGTCGACGAGCGCTCCGACGACTGCGCTGAAGACGGCGTTCCTCGTTTCGGACAGCGATTTCGCGGACGCGATGTCAATTGCGGGGGCTAGCTGGCTGAGCCACATTCCAATCATCTTGACGCCGACGGCTTCACTCGGTACGCAGGCCGCAGCGGTCATCTCGGCTCTCTCGATCAAGCAGGTCGTCATCCTCGGTGGCCCGCTCGCGATCTCGAATGCCGTCGTGACGTCGCTCACCGCGCTCGGGGTCGACTCGATCCGTGTGGCAGGGACGGATGAGACGGACACCGCGGGGATGATTGTGAAGTTCGAACTGGGATCGGCCAATGCTGGACTCGGCTATGCGCTGAACACCAAGGGTCAGGTGTTTGCGTCTCGCGGGGACTACTGGTCTGACGCGCTTGGAGAGGCGCAGCTCGGCGGAATGGGCGGCACGGCTGCCTTCATCCCGATGGTCCTCGCTGAGAACCCGACGACTGTCGGCACCTACACGACCGCTTTGCTGAACCAGGGTGGAAATGAAGTTTCGTCACCCGTAGGCATCAACGGCAATCTGTTTGACAGCGTCATTGCCCTCGGTGGCCCGTTGGCGATTGCGGCGGCCACTCTCGCGGCGATGGCGACCGACATTTCCGTTGGCTAGGTAGAAGCGATACCTGGCCTTAAACAGGTATGTGAAGAGGGGGGCGCCGGAGCGCCCCCCTCTTTCGCGCTCCTGTTGCGTAACGAAACATGAAGGTGGCGGAGGAGACGGAATCCTCAGCTCTGTGCTGAGAGGCAGTGTTTGCACGGGTTGACCGGTGGGTGGCACAGTCCCGTGTGACAAAGGAGCACGACGCGCGATCAGCCAGGCGCATTCGTTGTCTGGCGTGATGCAGAACCTAGCGCGAGCGCGTCGATCTTCCGGCAGAGCTCGTCCCAAAGGGGACGCCCGCCACGCCTACGGCGGCGTGGCGCCGAGAGTCACGATCCCTGACACGACCAGCGGCCAGAGACCATCACCGTCTGCGACCGGGGGTGCAGCGAGACGACGGGCCACAGCGTCGCATCGATCGATCCAGATCCGTGGGTCGACGAGATGGTGAGCACCCCCGAGCCGTAGTGCGCTGGTGACGCCGGCGAGGCGATGTTCCCTGCCGCCCACTCCATCACGTCGGTGGGGGATCGACTCGGCAGGAGGACGACGGAGGCCGAGAGGCTCGTCGCCAGGTCCTCGGTTCCGGCGGATCGAGTCAGGATCGAGAGATTCCAGCCGGCCGGTAACCCTTCGTGTGTGGGCCTAACGGCAACGAAGGAGACGGTGATCTCGTCCACGCCCTGAGGTGCTCGTCGCGTCGAGCACGCCGACGCGCCGAGAGTGGCCACGATCCGTCCGGAAACCGCAAGCGAACCGGACGCTTTTGAGCTCTTTGCCGGAGGGAGCAGCTTCGGCGTCGTGGTCGGCGTTGATCGGTTGTGGGTTGCCGGCGGAGGGGCCGTGGAGGTCGTGCTCCCGGACCCCGCTGTCGTCGTCCCGGAGCAGGCAGCGAGACCGAACGCGGCCGCACACACCGCGGCGCACATGACACCTCGATCAACCCGTCTCACCTGTAGGTGCATCCGAAGTCGCCTCATTGTCGGTGCGAGACAGGCAGATTAGCGTTCCGGTGACGGCAGCTCACGCCTTCCCGCTGGTTTTCGGTCTCTCGTGCAGAACCCCAGTACTTGCTCAGCGCTCCATTTCCCGTGGCCGCAAACGATCGTTGTGATCCCTCGATCGTGTCGGGGATGGCGTCGCGCCCGCCTCGCCTCCGGACCAGCAGATCTGCTATGTCACGAAGAACCAACCGGCACAACTGTGCAGCGATCGGGAGGCGACAAGCTCTCGGAACCGTCCAGCCGTGGGACTTGGTTGCACAGAGACCGGTTCGCACGTCGCCGCGGATCGCGAATGGTCTCGGCGGGAGAGCGGATTCCCGGAGTTGATGGCGTGTCAAGCGGGGATGGCCGTGCGTGTTGCGGTGCCTCTCAGGCGTCGAGCGCGTCGATGCCTGCATGGTCGCCGGAGCAGCCGACGCCGCCGCGCGTGCCAACCCTCTTTCATTGCTTCACATCCATTGCACCCATTCCAGATCAAGGTCCTCTCGCCCATTAGGGTTGCTTGATCGCTCGCATACTGCAGGTCACCGCCTACTACCCACCTCACCTCGGGGGCCAGGAGATTGCAGTCCAGGGCCTCTCGCGGGAGCTGGCCCGACGCGGCCGAGAAGTCGATGTCGTCAGCTCGGACCGGGGAGCCGTTCCGGGACGGCGTCGGGAGGAGGGCGTCGTAGTCACCCGACTCCGGAGTGTGGAGATCGGGCACTCCGCGGTGATACCGGGGTTGCTCCCGGCTCTGTTACGCGCGGCAGCCGACCGACCGATCGTGCACCTTCACGTCGGACAGGCGTTCGTTCCGGAGATCGCTTGGATCGCCTCCCGGTTGCGCCGATTCGACTACTTCCTCCAGCTACATGCCGATCTCCGCCCTTCCGGCGCAGCTGGGGTTTTCTTGCCGCCCTACAAGAGAATGCTGCTAGCGAGGGTCGTCCGCGACGCGACCGCCGTGCTGCTGCTGAACCGTGAGCACGCGGGCATGCTCCGAGAGGACTTCGGCTACACCGGCAAGATCGCGTTCGTGCAGAACGGTCTCGATGACGAGTGGTTCAACTCCGAGCGAGGGCGCGGGTTTCATGGCGACGGCCCGGTTCGCCTCGTTTACGTTGGCCGGCTTGCTCCTGCGAAGAACATCTCCGCTCTCGTCGACGCGCTCGTCCTGCTCGGTGAATCCGTCAGTCTGGAGATCATCGGTGACGGTGCCGAGGGGCGAGCACTCCGCCAGCGAGTCGCGGAGCGGGGGGTCGACCACCGCGTCAGCTTCCTCGGGGCCCTGTCGCGTGCCGCGGTGATCGAGCGACTCCAAGCGGCGGACGCACTCGTGCTTCCGTCCCTGCATGAGTCGTTCGGGCTCGTGTTGCTCGAGGCGATGGCCGCCGAGGTCCCAATCATCGCGACCGACGTGGTCGGGATCCAAGAGCTCGTCGGGGACTGCTCCCTTCTCACCGACCCGTCTGCAGAAGGGCTGGCCTCGGCCATCCGGCGCTTCCAGGGTCTCGCGCCGGGCGCGATCGCCCAGATGGTCGCGGCGGGACGCCGGAAGGCGGAGCGGTACCGATGGTCCGTGGTCTGCGACGAGTACGAGGCGGTCTATGAGCGTGGGGGGTGACGGCGGGCCCGGCACCGAACGGGTCGGGAGGGATCTGGGACGCCGCGACCACCTGGTCCCGAGCCCGGACTGGTTGAAGACGACGCTGCGAGGCCTGCGCGGGATCCACCGGGACAGCCTGGTGACCAACTCGTTCTTCCTCGCCTCGAACACAGTGGCGATGGGGGTGTTCGGATTCGCCTTCTGGGTCGTGGCGGCCCGACTGTTCGACCCGTACGTCGTCGGCCTCGCCACAGCGGTCATCACGGCCGCAGCCCTCATCGGCTTCGTCGGGCAGTGCGGGTTCAACACCTCCTTCGTGGCGGTTCTCCCGACGGCGACGGACGCCAACGCCGTCATGAACACGGGGATGCTCGTCACGTTCGGCTTCGCGATGGCGGTTGCGGCCGGTTATGGCGCGATCGCCCCGATCTTCGTGACGAAGCTCGACTTCCTGCGGTCGGACTCGTGGTATTTCCTGTCGTTCGTCCTGTTCACGGGGTTCATCGCTGTGAATTCCGTGACCGACTCCGTGTTCATCGCGTTCCGCAACGCGAAGTACAACCTGCTCGTCGACGGCGTCATCCAGGGTGCGACGAAGCTCCTCTTCCTGGCGGCCGTCGTCGGCGTGGGCGCCATCGGGATCTTCGTCTCCTACGGGGCGGGCGCCCTCATCGCCGTCGCGGTGAGTTTGGGCCTGATGGCCCGCCTCTTCGGCTACCGACCGCGCTTCCGGCTGACGCTGCGTCCCATGGCCGGCGTGCTGCGCTACTCGGCCGTCAACTACGTGGCGAACATCTTCAGCTTCCTGCCGACATTCCTCGTTCCCCTTCTCATCCTGAGCGGCTCGGGGGCGGCCGCGGTCGGGTTCTTCTACGTTTCCTTGCAGGTGGTGAATGTGCTCTACGGTGTGGCCACCGCGCTGTGCCTTTCCCTGTTTGCCGAGGGTTCCCAGCGGGATGCCGACGTGCGGCGCCTCTCGGCGAGGAGTGGGGTCGTGCTTCTCGGCGTGCTCGTGCCTGGAATCGCCGTCGTCGCCGGGGGGAGCGCGCTGATCCTTGGGATCTTCGGGCCCTCCTACAGGCAACATGCCACGGCTTTGCTCGTGGTGCTCGCCTTGGGCGCACTTCCCGTGGCCCTCAACCTGTGGACCTCCTACCTGCTGCGGTTGCGGAGGCAACTCGGTGCGCTGATCGTGACGAGCGCGATCTACGCGAGCGGGGTCTGCGTTCTCGTCGCCTGGTGGCGACACCGGCCGCTCGTCTGGGTCGGCACGGCCTGGTTCGTCGGGAATGCGCTCGCCGGCCTCGCCGGTGTCGTGGCGCTCCGCTACCTGCGGCGGCCGAGCTGTCCCGCTCCTGAGACGGCATGACCAAGTCGACGGCGCGTGATACGGCTCCCGGTCGTGCGCTGGAGCGACGAATCCCCGCCAGGAGTGCGGGCGTTTCCTCCACACACCCTCCGGCAAGGCGTGCGTCTTCGTTGGACCAGGTCGAGAGGGCTCACCCTCCGGGAATTCGCTGACGGTCCCGCTCTGACGGGGTCAGGGTCCCGTCGCCGGCCCTACCCGCGCTCCCGCCAGCGTCGCCCCACCAGTTGCGAGCGACGATCGGAAACACAAAGCCGAATCCCGTGAGCGACGCGCCGTCGATCACCGCCGACTGCGCCATCGCCTCCAGCGCGATCTCTCGGGTGAAGGAGTGGACGTGATTCAGCCAGAGGAAGAAGAGCGTGAGATCGATGCCGACACCGACAACACCGATGATGAGACCGACGACGAGGCAGACGGACGAGAGCGAGGGACGCCTGCTGGCGCGCGGCGGGGGACGCCCGGTGATCACCCTCTGGCGCTCGGAGAGGACGAATCCGGCGACGAGGGCCTGAACGCCGATCACGAGGGCGATGCCGGAGATGAAGCTCGGCTGCCAACGGAGAGATCCGACGGACAACCCGGACGGGACGAGCAAGCCCAGCAGCTGGAAACCGAGCCCGATGCCGATGAGCACGAAGCCAGGCGCGACGAGCATGAGGTGGGGGGCGAGCAGCAGGATCTGGCGCAGGTGGCGCCAGCCGTCGGAGAAGGTGCTGAGCTTCGAGTCGCCGACGCGCTCGCGATAGCCCGTGCTCGTCTCGACGACCCGGAGACCGGCTCGCGTCGCTCGGATCAACATCTCCGAGGCGAACTCCATCCCGGTCGCGGTCATGCCAAGGCGAAGGACGTCGTCGCGGCGAAACGCGCGGTAGCCGGACTGGCTGTCGCTCAACGTGACCCCGTTCGTCGCGCGCTTGACGAGCAGCGTGAGCACAGGCGTGCCGACCCGGCGGTGGAGGACGGACATCGTGGCGCGCTGCGCTTCGGTCAGGCGCTCGCCGACGACGATGTCCGCCGAGCCTGCGACGATCGGCGACACGAGCTCGCTGATCCGTGACAGGTCGTAGGTCAGGTCGGCGTCGGCCATCACGATGATGCTTCCGGCGGCGGCTTCGATGCCCGTGCGCAACGCTCTCCCGTAGCCGGGACGGCGCTCGCTGATCACGCGGGCACCGTGGGCGCGGGCGACCTCGACGGAGCGATCCGTCGAGTTGTTGTCGACGACGAGAACCTCGCTGGGAATTCCCGCGGCAGCGAGCGCCGTGGATGCCTCGTCGACGCACTGTCCGACGGATGCCTCCTCGTTGAGGCACGGCAACAGCACCGTCACCAGTATCCGCTCGGTCGGCAACGCCTCACTAACCACCGGACGGAACTCCCTTGCCGCTTCGGATGGCGGCTTCCCAGAGGTGGGGACCACGCCGCGCTCCAGAAGAAGGCAGCGTAGCCCACCCCGAGCTCCCGCTGAGGCGGTCCGGGCGGGACGAACTTGCGCCTCGCTCGGTCCTCGTTGCGGATTCACCAGGCATTATGTTGGCGGCATTCGCATCATCGAGACTCCACCGCGGTACCCGCCGTTCGTGGGCGGTGTCGAGAACGTCGCCCAGGCGGTGTGCAGTCGTCTCGTCGCCTCTGGAGAGGACGTGCTCGTCGTCTGCGCAGACGAACCCCGAGGGGCGCCGGACGTCGGGGACGGTGTCCCGATCAGGCGGTTGGGGTGGGTGGCGAAGATCGCGAACACGAACATCACACCGAGACTTCCCCTCGTGCTTTTCTCCGAACCGTGGGACGTCGTCCACACCCACTTGCCGACGCCGTGGTCCGCCGACTGGTCCGTTCTCATCGCCCGTCTGCTCCGTCGCGGCTCGGTGCTCTCGTTCTACAACGACATCGTGGGCGAAGGTTTCGCTGGCCGGGTGGCGCGCCTGTATCGGTCGACCGTCTTGCGCCTGACCCTTGGTCTTGCCGACCGCATCATCGTCGTCTCGGACTACTGGCGGGACGAGCTGCTCGCGCTCGACCCCGGCCTGGGGGGCAAGCTCGCCGTCATTCCGACCGGAGTGGACCTCCACCGCTTCACACCCGGTCCGGGTGGGGACGGCCGACAGTTGCTTTTCGTCGGACTGCTCGACCGATTCCATCGCTACAAGGGTCTTGCCGTGCTGTTCGATGCCCTGAGCATGATCCGCGATCCCTTCGAGCTCACGGTCGTCGGTGACGGTGAGCTGCGCCCCGAGTACGAGGCACAAGTGGCCCATCTCGGCCTGCGTGCGCACGTCCGTTTCGTCGGGCGCGTCGAGGACGATGAGCTCAGCGCGCTCTACGCCCGTTCAGATATCTACATCCTGCCCTCGGACTTCGCGCGCCAAGAGGGCGGTTTCACGCTCACCGCCCTGGAAGCGATGGCGAGCGGCGTCGCGGTGATACTCGCTGACGGTGCCGGCCAGGTGGCACGCGACGCCGAGAGCAACGGGGCCGGGCTGCGTGTGCCATCCGGCGACGCCGCGGCGCTCGCCGAGGCGCTCGAGCGGTTGCTGCGTAACGACGAGGAACGTCGCCAGATGCGTGTCGCGGCGCGGCAACTCGTCGTGGCGCGCCATTCCTGGGACCAGATCGCCCGCGATCGTCGCGCCATCTACCTCGAAGTCGCCGAGGCAGCTCGCCAGCGTCGGGCCCGGCTTCGCCGGCATTGAGCGGGGGTTGCGCCATGGCTGCCCAGCTCGGGCCCGATGCGCCACTGGCCGTCCCGACAGAGCCGAACGTGGGCAACCTCGGCGCACTGAGGGTGTGCATCGCCTATGACTGCCTCTACCCCCTGACGATCGGTGGGGCCGAGCGCTGGTACCGCACGCTCGGCGAGCGCCTCGCCGGCGCCGGAGCGCAGGTCATCTACCTCACCCGTCGCCAATGGACCGACGAGGGGCCGAGAATCGACGGATTCCGGGTCGTCGCGGTGATGCCAGAAGCCGACCTGTACCGGACGGACGGGACGAGGAGGTTGCGACCGCCCCTCCGCTTCGGGTGGGGTGTCCTCTGGTGGCTGCTCCGCCACCGGCGAGACGTCGACGTCGTGCGCGTCGCGAGCTTTCCCTTCTTCTCGCTGCTCGCGACGCGCCTGGCGCTTCTCGGGACGGGCAAGCCGGTCGAGGTCGACTGGTTCGAGGTGTGGCCGAGGAGGTTCTGGCTCGAGTACGCCGGCGGCTTTTCCGGACGCGTCGGTTTCCTCGTCCAGGAGACCTGCATCCGGTTGACGAGCCACGCGTTCGTCTTCTGGCACCACACCGAGGCGCGCCTGCGCGCCCACGGCTTCCGCGGGCGTCTCACCGTGCTGGCGGGATTGCTCCCACCCGTTGCGCGCCCGTCGACAGGGTCGATCAGTCCTGCCGAACCTACCGTTCTCTTCGCCGGGAGGATGGTGAAGGACAAAGGTGTTCGCCTGCTGCCGGACGCGCTGAGGATCGCCCGGTCGGAGCACCCCTCGTTGCGGCTCATCATGGTGGGGGAGGGTCCCGAGCAAGAGCTCCTCGAGGAGCGCCTTCGTGAGCTCGGTCTCCGCGAAGCGGTTTCGTTCCCCGGCAAGGTGTCCGACCCGGAGCTCGCCGAACTGTTCGCGACCGCCACCTGCGTCGTCGTCGCCTCGGTGAGGGAGGGATACGGGCTCGTCGTGGTCGAGGCAGCCGCAGCCGGGACGCCTTCGGTCGTCGCCTCCAACCCAGAGAATGCCGCCACGGGACACGTTGTCGAGGGATTGAACGGATTCGTCGTCGAGCCGACACCGGAGGGCCTCGCGCGTGGCATCGCCGCGGCCATCGAGGGTGGCGACCGGCTGCGTCGTTCGACCGCCGACTGGTATCGCGACCATGCCGACTCGCAGGGCATGCTTCGCGCCGCGGACGAGGTGATCGCCCTTCACCGGCTGAACGGTGCGCCGAGACAAGACGCCGCCCGGTCCACCTGACGGCACGGCCCTTTTCAGCTTGGCGCCTCACGGACAGACGAATGGCCTCGGGGGCTCGCCCCTTGCCGACGGCCGCTCCCCGGCTGCAGGAGCGAGGGCCGGGGCGTCGAGCCGAGCACGAGAACGACCCGTCGGGTGCCGCGGCGACTCTCGCGCCATGCCGGCGCCCGACGCGCGGTGGTCGACGGCACGGCGTCGCCAGGGCGCGCGACCGGCCGCGCGACTCGTGTTCGCTAGTCGCCCGCGCCCGGCGCGGTCGGTCCTGCAAGCCGACCGAACGGCGGGAGGCACGGCCGGTGCCGGGCGCCGATCGCCCGAGTCGGGCGTCTCGCTTGGTCCCCTGGCCCTGGAGGACTCACGGCGTGGCGATGGGACGCATCGACACGGAGTACACGGAGGCCCGGACACCGGATCGAACGATGACCTTGACCTCGAGGGAATTGCCGACGGCGGCGGGCACCGGGTCGACACGGAAGGGACCGACCCCGTAGTACAGCGATCCCGGGGAGCTCGACCGGTAGGGATCGGCCGAGGTCACCTGGACCTCCAGGTTGGCGTTCACGGTGCCCCGCGTCGACCGGTATCTCCGCTTGGCGAGCATCGTGTTCGTCGTCGTGTCCCACACTTCGATCTTGGTGAACCCGGAACACCTGAGCCTCACACTTGCCTGATATCGACCGACTCCTTCTAGCCAGTAGTCGTTGAAAAGCAGCTGGCCCGCTGTCCCGTTCGACTGCAGGTGCCAGCTGGCGAGGGGGCCGGTCAGCACCCGAGTCCCGACTGCGGTCTCGAACAAAGCCGCCGGCAGGGTTTGTGGCACCTTCGGGATCGACAACCGGACGGGTCTCGCGCTTTGCGGAACGCTCAACCGGAACACCCAGATCCCGTCGTCCTCCAAGACGAGCCGCGCCCTGGGATCAGAAGCAAGGCGGTCGACGACATCCAACGACTGGACGACCGTCTCCGTCTCGATGCCCGCGTAGGGCGCGACGACGAACCAGGTCGCCGGGGCGACAACCCGCACCCGGAACGGGGGCCAGGAGTAGAGGGGGCTGAAGTACTTCCGCCCGGCGAAGTCGCCGACGACTCCCTGCGAAGCGACGACCCCGTCTTGCTCCGGGATCCTCGCCTCGACGCGGTTGAGCACGCTTGCCGCGGTCGGCGACACCCGGAGCCACGTCGACGGGATTTGCGGTATCCAGACGACACCCCAGCCGACGACGTTGAGACCCGCGACCAGCATGAGCGCGCGCGCGAGCCGAGCTCCGAATCGGCGGTGCAACCACGAGAGCGCGAGCACGGTTCCGACCGGCGTGAGCATGTAGATGGGGAGGTTCTGGAAGCTCGGGGTGATCGGACCGACGTACGACTGGATGCCGTTCTCACCGAGCACCACCGCGGCGACGCCGACAAAGGGAGCGGTGAACACGCCGAGCAGCCCGCTCGGAGAGACGTTCGCCAGTGTGTCTACCCAGCGGCTTCCCGGGTTGGCGAAAACGGAGAACCCATGACGGAGGAGGGTCATGACAGGGTCGGTCACGAACTGGCCGGCGAGACGTTGTGATGCGGCAGAAGAGCCGGCAGGAGTCGGGGGAAGCGTTCCGCCCGCACCGAGCTTGGTGAGGACGAGGAACCAGACGGTCGCGCCGACGATCAGGATGAAGGCGGGCAAGCGTCGCTTGCGCTTGAACAGCAGGCCGAGGCCGATTCCGGCCAGGTAGGTGGCAGGGACCATCCCGGAAAGCAGGGTGAGGCCACTCCAGATCCAACCGCGCTTGCGACCACGCGACAAATCCCGCGCGGCGAGGATGGCGAACAGCGTCCCAACGGCTTCCGAGTGGTAGTCCCAGGACGCCGACCAGTAGATCCACGGATCGGCGACGAGGAGGAGCAGCCCGAGGCTCGACAGCGCGAAGAATGGCAAGTCACGTCGGGCACGGATGATCTCGGTGAGCCAGGAGAAGGCGACGGCCTCGGCCCCGACGATCGCGAGGTCCTGGATCACGAGCAACGTGATGGGATGTGGCCAGAGCAATCCGAAGATGGCCAAGGGCCAGATGATGAAGATCCCCTGCGCCTTCCAGAAGCCGGCGGCACCGAGGACTCCGTGGCTGATGAGGTACCAGGCCTGATAGCAGCCCGCGAAGTCGTAACCGAGCACGGCTCGGTTCGCTTCGAGCACGCTCCACAGCACCAACGCCACGAGTTGAACCGCGAGGACTGTCAGCCCCCATCGGCGAATCCGGTGCAGTTCGACCTGCTCTCGCAGGGCGCGGCGAGAGACTGGCACCCCGGGAGCATCAGGCGTCTCGAGCGCGACGGAAGGCGGTTGCGACGCCGTCGTCATCGTTGACCCGTGGGCGGAGACGCCAACGCTTCTGCTTCCTCGCTCGTCATGGAAACGCAGCACGATCTGCAGGCAGGGCCAGGGTAGTCGTGCCGACCGATGCCGGATCGGACCGGGAACAGCCCCGGACTACCCCCGGCCAAAAGGGAGTTTCGGGCAGGCGGCGTCAGGCCTTCTCGGACCCGCCGGGCAAGCCCCTGTGGTGATCATCGCGACGCGTCTGCGGCGTCGGCGATCCCGGTGGTCGCGGGTCCTGTCCGCGCCCGGCGGTGCCAGAGGCGCGGCGCGATTCCGAGAGCGATGAGGGTGACGATGGCGAGGGCGAAGAGTTCCGGATAGTCGGCATAAGCCTGATACCGGAACGTCACGACGTGGCTTCCGGGGCTCACCCGGACCCCGACGTACGCGGGGCCGATCATCTCGGTCTTCTCCGGTCGCCCGTCGACCGTGACGCGCCATCCCGGATCGAACGTCGCCTTGAGCAGCACGACCGCGGTGCGATTCGCCCTCACGGTCACGCGCACGAGTCCGTCGGCGAGGTCGTCGGACTGGCGAATGACCTCTCCGGCGGGTCCTTTGGCAAGCTTCGGCGAGGCGAGCGTCGGGGTGGCGGCCGGGCGGCCTCCGAACGCGACCACGGGGTACAGCCCTTCACCGGCACGGTCGGATTCCACGAACGACGCCGAGTCCGCCCCGAGGTGTGCCCTGTCCTCGACGAGCGCGGGACCGTAGGTGTCGACCACCTGGACGTAGCCGTCGTGCGGGAGGATCCAGAGCTCGTAGGCACCGGCCCGCTGGAGGAGCCGCGCGCCCGGTGGCGTCTTATGTCCCGCCGGGTAGATGAGGAAGCGCACGCCGAAGAGGGCGAAGTTGGCGGGATTGGCGTCATCGAAGTACGCCTCGGGGTCGCTCATCAGCGAGAAGGTGCGGTTCGTGAAGCCAATCTCGTCCACCTGGTCGTTCGTCAGGTACTCGGCGACCGGCACCCATCCGACGCGGAAGCGCGCCCCCCAGCCCGAGAAAGCCATGCCGGCGTAGACGCGTCCGCCGCCGAGACGCTCAACCGTCGCGACCAGTCGGTTGACCTGCATCTCCGCAGTCGACGCGGCACGCTGCGTTGCGATGAAGCTCGCGTCGGCACCATCGGCGCTCGCGATCTCGGTCCACGCCGGCGCCATCGCCCCGATCACGAGGCCCGCGATCAGGATACGGGCGAGGACCGGACGCAGGCCTCGGCCCAGCCAGGGGTCGATCCCCCCTCGGAACACGCGGCGTGCAGCAAGAAGGGCGAACTGTCCGAGAGCGACGGCCCCGACGCCGGCGAGGAGAACACCGCCCAGGTGCACCCCGATGAGGAAGCGTCGGGTGAAGATGTCTCGGTTGCCGGGCAACAGGTCGTAGACCGGCCCGAGCGTCGTCCTGCCAAAGAAGAGCACAAGACTTGTGAGGAAGACGAGCACGAGGGCTCGTGAGGCGAGGTGGCGCCGCCACCGCACGAGGCAGCCGAAGAACCCGACCCCGGCGAGGATCGTGATCACGGGAAACCGGCCCTCGTCGAAGATCTGTCCCGTCACGAGCCAGCTCAACACCTGTCGGGCGCCGTAGGAGTTGGCGTCCGGACCGCTCTGCAGGAACTCGTCGATCGACGTCCAGCCGCGGTAGACGACCACCGGGACGATCGCCCAGGCAGCGAGGCAGAACCCACCGACGGCGACGACGAGCGCACGTCCGAGGCGCTCGACGACGCGGGACGGTCTGAGGACGAGCCACAGCGCGACCGGGATGAAGGCGAGATAGCCGGTTTCGAAGTGGAGCGCGGCGGTCAAGGCGATGAAAAGGGCGGCGAGCAGGTAGTTGCGGCCGTCATTGACGGCCCGCCACGAGAATCCCCAGGCGAGTGGGAGCGTCCACATACCCCAGGCCTGCGACCAGACCCCGAAACCGGTCCAGAGATAGGCACTCTGCTCGTATCCGATGCCGATCGCGCTCGCGAGGAAGGGCGCGACCAGAGCGGCGAACGCCGACTCCCAGCGGGTCCAGCCGAAAAGTCGCCCAGCGGCATAGACGCTGATGGGCCAGGAGACGACGAGCAGATACAGCATGAAGCTGAACGACTGATTCGCGCCGAAGACGAGTCCGATCAGCCCGGTGATCATCGCTCCGAGGCTCTGGTAGTGGAGAAAAAGCGGGGACCCGAGACCGAGATACGGGAACCACCCTTCGAGGGGAAATCGGCCGGCCTTCAACAGGGCGACTGCGTAACGCACCATTTCCGAGTGGAAGGCGGAGTCATTGAGGTGCGGTACGTACGCGAGCTCAGCGCGCAGCTCGATCGCGAGGAACACGACCGGGGCGAGGACGACGCCGGCCGGCCCGAAGCGGGCGAACCGCGTGGAACCGGGCCCGGGCTTCGTGTCGGCAGCGCGGTCGGACTCGGTCACGGGCGCGGACGAGCCGACGTTGGCCGAAGCACGGCGAAGAACCGCGACCAAGGCATCGGACTGGCCGGGAGAATGCTAACTACCCATCGGGTGAATTCCTCGACAAGGCGTGCGCATTCGAATCATCTTCCCGTCGGTTCCGCATCTCGCGACGCTCACGTGTTCCGAGGCGGGCTCTTGGTACAAACCGTGTCGTGGATCAGCTTCGTGAGTTTATGCACCTCCGTGGTGAGATCGGTGTTCTGCTGAACGGCGACCGACAGCTTGTGCTCGACCCCGCTGATCTGCTGGTCCTGTGCGCTGATCCGGGCGAGGGTCCTCTCGAGGTTGCGTTCGGAGCGGTTCGACGATGCCCCCACGAGGAATCCGATGTAGAGCTCCGCGATGGTCGTGATGGTGTTCAGCGGGAAGTTGAAGCCATTCGAGGTGAACCACGCGGGCAGGAAGCTGTGCTTGGCGAAGTAGGGACCGAGCGCGATCCAGGTCCCGACGAGCAGGATCCAAATGATGATGTTCGTCGGTGTCCCCATGCCGTAGCTGACTTTGTCGGCTATCCGCTGAAACAGCGAGAGCCTTTCTGCGGTTGCGACCGACCGCGACGGGTGCAGCACCTGGTTCATCACGCCTCCGTTCTCGCTCCTGTTGGTCGTGAAGCGTAGGGCGTCGGAATCGAGGATCGATGGTCGGCAACTGCCCGGCAAGAGGCGGATGGGAGGCCCGTCCGCGGTGGCGTCCGGCAGGTCTCGTCCGAGGGCGCCGGGTGGGTGCCGGCGGACGGTGTCGATCCGGCGCGAGCCCGATGTCCGTCCCCGCCGGTCAGCCGCGGCTGACGTCGCGCCTCACCTCGCCCGGGGACCCTCGCCGTCGGGGGCTCGCGGCCGGTTCGCAGGACGCGCCGACCCACGGTGGGCGGCGCGGGTGGGTTCGGCTAGGGGATCTCGGACAGTTCGCCGTTCGCGCCGCGGCCGAAGAGCGGAAGGGAACCGAGGGAGTGGACGAGACCCGCGTCGGGTCCGAGCGTGTCCCGCCAGGCCGCTCCCTCGGTCGCGAGGACCCCGACGGCGATCGGATGCGCGCCGGCGCGCCGCAGGAGGGCGAGCGCCGCGTGCACGGACGCTCCCGTCGAGATGACGTCGTCGACCAACGCGACGTTCCGACCGGCGGTGACGTCGATCCGGTTCCGGTCGAGCAGGAGCTGCTGAGTCCCGCCGGTCGTGATCGATCGAAGGGGCTCGGAGAGGGCGTCGCCGAGGTGGATCTTCGGGGTCTTCTGGAGCACCAGGTAGTCGTCGATGCCAAGCGCCCGGACGACTTCGATGGCGATCGGAATGCCCATCGTCGCCACGGAGGCGATGACCTCGACGCCGAGCGGCGCAAGCTGGTCGGCGAGTTCTCGTCCGGCTTGCTCGGCGAAACGCACTCCCTGGTCGACGGTGATCAACAAGGCGATCGCCAGGTCGTCGGAGACGGCCATCAGCGGCAGGTCCAGATCCTGTGAGCCGATGCGGGCGCGATGGACACCGAGCGGCGCGGTCACCGCGAGATCGTGGCCCGCGGGTGCCGGAGATGCAACATCAGCGAGACGGTGACCTCTTGGTCCGTCTGCGTTGGTCGAGCCCGTCGCCGAGGATCGACCGCGCCTTCGTCACGTCTTCGCCGCGGGGTCCGCGCCCGGAGCCCGGGACCTCGAGAATCGCCGGGACGCGGTCGAGCAGGGGATGGCTGACGAGGAGCCCGAGCGCCTCGGCCCCGATCTCGCCCTCGCCGAGGTTCTCGTGCCGATCCCGATTTGACCCGAGAGCGACCTTCGAGTCGTTGAGGTGAATGCAGGCGAGCCGGTCGAGTCCGATCGTCCGGTCGAGCTCGAGCACGACCTGGTCGGCTTCGGTTGCGTCTCGATACGAGACGCCCGAGGCGAACAGGTGCTGGGTGTCGAGGCAGGCGCCCAGGCGGCGGTCGCGATCCGTCGCCTCGATGATGGCGGCGATCTCGTCGAAGGTTCGCCCGACCGTGCCGCCGGCCCCGGCCGCGTTCTCGATGAGGAGTGGGCAGGTCGCGGAGCCGAGGGCGTCGCCGGCCTCGTCGAGCGCCGAGGCAAGCCGCGCCGCGACGGCCGCGATCACGGGCTCGAAGCCCTCACCGCGGTGACTCCCGACGTGAACGATCATGCCGGCGGCGCCGATCGCCGACGCGGCGACGAGGTTCTCGGCGAGACAGACCCGGGAACGCTCGGCGAGACCGAGATCGGGTGACGCGAGGTTGATGAGGTACGTCGCGTGGCAGAACGTCGCTTGGACCTGCGTCTCGGCTTGTTGCGCGGCGCGGTAGGCGTCGAGCTCGGCCGCGGTGTGCGAAGGGCTGCGCCAGGTGCGCGGGCTCTGGGTGAAGATCTGGATGACGTCGGCGCCGAGTTCCCGGCCGCGGTCGAGCGCCCGTTCGAGACCGCCCGACGAGCTGACGTGGGCGCCGATGAGCATCCCAGGACGGTAATCGCTCCCGGGGCGCGTAGCCTTGGCGCGTGGCCCGCAAGTTCTTCATCCGTACCTTCGGTTGCCAGATGAACGAGCACGACTCCGAGCGGATCGCCGCCGAGCTCGTCGCGGACGGCCTCGAGCGCACCGACGACCTCGACGCGGCGGACGTCGTCGTCCTCAACACCTGCTGCATCCGCGAGAACGCCGACACCAAGCTCTACGGTCACCTCGGCCAGCTGAAGTCGCTCGCCGAGCGCCGACCGGGCCTCCAGATCGCGGTGGGGGGTTGTCTCGCGCAAAAGGAGCGGGAGGCGATCCTCGCCCGGGCGCCCCATGTCTCGGTGGTTTTCGGCACGCACAACGTCGGGCGGGCCGGGCACCTCCTCGCCGAGGCCCGACGCTTCGGCCGCCCGGTGGTGGAGGTCCTCGAGGCGCGCAGCGACGACGCCGACGCCTTCGCCGCAGCGCAGCTCGTCCGTCCGGATCTGGCGTATGCGGCGTGGGTGACGATCCAGGTCGGCTGCGACAACTCCTGTGCCTTCTGCGTCGTGCCGTCGGTGCGCGGTGCCGAGCAGAGCCGGCCGTTCGGCGAGCTCGTCGAGGAGGTGCGGGTCCTCGCCGCACGCGGCACGACCGAGGTGACCCTCCTCGGCCAGAACGTGAACTCCTACGGTCGGGACCTCGCGCTCCGGTTGCGGAACACGCCCGGGAGCCACCTCGACGAGGCGCGCCTCGCCGGCGCGGCCTGGGCCGACGACAAGAGCCGCGCGCCACGGCCGCTCTTCGCCGATCTGCTGCGGGCGATCGGCGCGATCGAGGGGATCCGCCGGGTCCGGTTCACGAGCCCGCACCCTAAGGACCTCCGCCCGGAGACGATCGCCGCGATGGCCGAGACCGGGGCGGTCTGTGAGCAGCTCCACCTGCCGCTCCAGTCCGGGAGCGACCGCGTGCTCGCCGCCATGCGCCGCGGCTACAGCGCGCGGCGGTACCTCGACCGGCTCGCCGCGGCGCGCGCCGCGATCCCCGACCTGGCGGTGACGACCGACGTCATCGTCGGCTTCCCCGGCGAGACCGACGCTGATTTCGACGAGACGCTCGCGGTCGTCGCCGAGGCCGCCTACGACAGCGCCTTCACCTTCGTCTTCTCGCCGCGGTCAGGCACGCGGGCTGCCGAGATGGTCGACGCCTTCGTCCCCCCTGGCGTGATCGCGGAGCGCTTCGCCCGCCTGAAGGAGGTCGTCGACCGCTCGGCGTTGCAGCGCAACCGGGCGCGCATCGGGCGCGTCGAAGAGGTCGTCGTCGAGGGGCCCTCGAAGAAGGACCCCGGCGTCCTCGCCGGGAGGACGCGCCAGGGAAAACTCGTCCACTTCGACGGGGGGGAGCGCGGCATGGCGCCGGGCGTCTACGGCACGGTCCGCATCTCCTCGGCGGGACCGCACCACCTTGCCGGCGAGCTGGAGTCGCGCGAAGCATCCGCCGTGACGCGGCGCGACCGTCGGCGAACCGCGCTCCCCGGGCGCGCCTCGGGGCTGCGAATCGCGGCTGATTTCCGCTGACATCGACCCGCGCACGGTTGTCGCCCAGGCGGGATCGCGCCGGGCCCGGACGTAGACTGCCGTGACATGAGCGTGTTCGCGAAGGTGTTGCGCGCCGGTGAGGGCCGGAAGGTCCGCCGCCTCGCCGAGGTCGTGCCGCTCATCAACGCGCTGGAGGACGAGGTCGCGGCGATGAGCGACGAGCAGCTCGCGCACATGACCGTCGAGTTCCGCGAGCGGCTCGACGCCGGAGAGGACCTCAACGACCTGCTCGTCGAGGCGTTCGCGGTCGTGCGCGAGACGGCGCGCCGCACGATCGGCCAGCGCCACTTCGACGTGCAGCTCATGGGCGGGATGGCACTGCATTTCGGCTGGATCGCCGAGATGAAGACCGGTGAGGGCAAGACGCTCGTCTCGACGTTGGCGGTCTACCTGAACGCCCTGGCGAAGAAGGGCGTCCACGTCGTCACCGTGAACGAGTACCTCGCCCGGCGAGACGCCGAGTGGATGGGCCAGATCTACCGCTTCCTCGGGCTCTCCGTCGGACTCGTCGTGCCCGAGATCGACTCGTTCGACGACAAGCGCGCCGCCTACGAGGCCGACATCACCTACGGCACGAACACCGAGTTCGGCTTCGACTACCTGCGTGACAACATGGCGCCGAGCCGGGCCGAGATGGTCCAGCGTGGCCACCACTACGCGATCGTCGACGAGGTCGACTCGATCCTCATCGACGAGGCCCGCACGCCGCTCATCATCTCCGGGCCCTCCGATGACGCGACGAAGCTCTACTACCAGTTCGCGAGCGTCGCCCGGACCCTCGTGCGCGACGTCGACTACGAGGTCGACGAGGAGAAGAACCTCGTCGTCCCGACCGAGGAGGGGATCGCCAAGGTCGAGCGCCAGCTCGGTGTCGAGAACCTCTACGACGCGGTCGCGGTCAACTACGTCCACCAGATGGGCAAGGCGCTCGAGGCGAAGGAGCTCTACCACCGCGACAAGGACTACATCGTCGCCGACGGGGCGGTGAAGATCGTCGACGAGTTCACCGGCCGCGTGCTCGAGGGACGCCGCTGGTCCGACGGGCTGCACCAGGCGGTCGAGGCGAAGGAGCGCGTCCGGATCGAGGACGAGAACCACACCTGGGCGACCGTCACCCTGCAGAACTACTTCCGCATGTACGACAAGCTCGCCGGCATGACCGGCACCGCCGAGACGGAGGCGGCCGAGTTCGCCTCGACCTACGTGCTCGAGGTGGTCCCGATCCCGACGAACGAGCCGATGATCCGGGTCGACCACCCCGACCTCATCTTCAAGACCGAGGACGCCAAGTTCCGGGCGGTGGTCGACGACCTCGTCGAGCGCTACGAGTCCGGCCAGCCGGTCCTCGTCGGCACGGCCTCGGTCGAGCGCTCCGAGCACCTCTCGCGCCTGCTCGACAAGCAGGGCATCCCGCACTCGGTCCTCAACGCCAAGCAGCACGCGCGCGAGGCCGGGATCGTCGCGCAGGCCGGCCGGCTCCACGCCATCACCGTCGCGACGAACATGGCCGGTCGCGGCGTCGACATCGTCCTCGGCGGCAACCCCGAGGGGCTCGCCCGGGAGGCGACGATCGCCGAGGGCCTCGACCCCGCCTCCGAGGAGGGCCGTGCCCGCTACCGGGCGCTGCTCGAGAAGCACGCCGCCTCCTGTGCCGACGAGGCCCAGCAGGTTCTCGCGCTCGGCGGTCTCTACGTGCTCGGCAGCGAACGGCACGAGAGCCGGCGCATCGACAACCAGCTGCGCGGCCGCTCGGGCCGGCAGGGCGACCCCGGCGAGAGCCGCTTCTACCTCTCGCTCGAGGACGAGCTGATGCGGATCTTCGCCTCGGGCGCGATGAGCTGGGTGATGGACCGGGCGCTGCCCGAGGACGTCCCGATCGAGGCGCGCATGGTGACGAGGGCGATCGAGAAGGCCCAGGCGACCGTCGAGCAGCGCAACGCCGAGATCCGTAAGGACGTCCTCAAGTACGACGAGGTGATGAACGAGCAGCGCAAGGTGATCTACGAGCGCCGGATGCAGGTCATCGACGGCGACGACCTGCGCGAGCGCACCCTCGAGCTGCTGCAGGAGAAGATCGCCGGCCTCGTCGCGGCGTGCTGCCCGACCGAGTTCTCCGAGGAATGGGACCTCGAGCGTCTCGTCGCCGAGTGCGCCCAGTACTACCCGACGCGCTTCAGCGTCGCCGACCTCGCCCAGGCCGTGAGCACCGCGCAGCTGATCGAGAGCATCGGGGCCGAGGCGCTCGAGTACTTCGAGGCCCGCGAGGGGGCCTTCCCCGGCGGTGTTGACGCGGCCCGCGAGCTCGAGTGCCAGATCATGCTGCAGATCATCGACCAGCGCTGGCGGTACCACCTCGCCGAGATGGACTTCCTGCGCGAGGGGATCCACCTGCGGAGCCTCGCCCAGACCGACCCGCTCGTCGCCTGGCAGCGCGAGGGCTTCGAGATGTTCGGCCTGCTGATGGCGGCGATCGACGACGACTACCTGCGCTACGTCATGCACGTCGAGGTCCTCAGCGGCGAGGAGGCGGCGCCCGACTTCCGCCAGGCGACCTACGAGGCGGCGGCCGATCCGGCGACCCCGTTCGCGACCTCGGTCGGACCGGAGGACGACGCGAGCGAGGTCGCCCCGCTGACTGCGGGCGTAGCGGCCCGGGGGTCGGGAGCGGTCGCCGGTGTGGCGCTCGCCGGGGTGCCGCGACCCGCGAGGACCAAGCTCGGCCGGAACGAGCCGTGCTGGTGCGGGAGCGGTCGCAAGTTCAAGCTCTGCCACGGCGCCAGCTGAAGCGCGATGGCGCCCGCAGACGAGCGCGGGTCCCGTCCGGATGCGGGGACCGAATCGACGTCGATCGCCGAGGACCTTGGCGCGCTCCGGGTCCGTCTCGACGCGGCGCGGAGCTACCTGCGTCTCGACGAGCTCGTCGCCGAGATGGCGAGGCTCGAGCCCGAGGTCGAGGCGCCCGACCTCTGGTCGGACCCCGAGCACGCCCGGGCGGTGACGACCGCCTACGGGCGCGTGCGGACCGACGTGGAGACCTTCCGGAGCCTCGCCGCGCAGCTCGAGGACGCCGCGGCGCTCCACGAGATCGCGACGGCCGAGGGCCCCGACGCCCTCGCCTCGGTCGAGGGCGACCTCGCCGGGTCGGTCGCCGCACTCGGGCGCGCCCTCGACGACCTGGAGCTGCACAGCCTGTTCTCCGGCGAGCACGACGACCGGGACGCGGTCTGCGAGGTGCACGCCGGCGCCGGCGGCACCGACGCCCAGGACTGGGCGGAGATGCTGCTCCGGATGTACCTGCGCTGGGCGGAACGCAGGGGCTTCTCGGCCGAACTCGAGGAGGTGACGGCTGGCCAAGAGGCGGGGATCCTGTCGGCGACGTTCATTATCCGCGGCCGCCACGCCTACGGGCTCCTGTGCGCCGAGCGCGGCGTCCACCGTCTCGTGCGGATGTCGCCGTTCGACTCGGCGCACCGCCGCCACACGAGCTTCGCGTCGCTCGAGGTGACGCCGTTCCTCGAGGATCTCTCGGCCGAGGTCGTCATCGACGAGAAGGAGCTTCGCGTCGACACCTACCGCTCGTCGGGGGCAGGCGGGCAGCACGTCAACGTGACCGACTCGGCGGTGCGGCTCACGCACCTGCCGACGGGGATCGTCGTCGCGGTGCAGAACGAGCGGAGCCAGTACCAGAACAAGGCGAAGGCGATGCAGATCCTCGCGGCCAAGATCGCCGAGCGCCAGCGCGAGGAGCGCCGCCGGGAGCTCGCGCAGCTCGCCGGGCCGCAGACCGAGATCGAGTGGGGAAGCCAGATCCGCTCGTACGTGCTCGCGCCCTATCAGCTCGTGAAGGACGTCCGGACCGAGCACGAGACCGGGAACGTGGAGGCCGTGCTCGACGGGGACCTCGACGCGTTCATGGTGGCCTACCTGCGCTGGCGCCGGGGCGGCGCGCCGTAACGGCTTCGTCGTGCCGTGTCCTCGGTCCGGCGTCGGTCGACTGGTAGGGTGACGCGGGCCTGTGACGCCGCCCTCATCCGAACGGGAGATGCTCCCGACGCGTCCGACAGGTGGCTAGGACAGGGGTCCGCGTGTCGTCCGGACGGACGTCGCCACCGGGCCCGTAGGCGGCGAACCGCACGGCCTGGCATCGGCGGCGACGACGAAGAAGAGGCTGATGATCCGCTTCGAGGACGTCACGAAGACCTACAAGGGAGGATCGGTCACCGCGCTGCGGGACATCTCGCTCGACATCGACAAGGGCGAGTTCGTCTTCCTCGTCGGGTCCTCGGGCTCGGGCAAGACGACGTTCCTCCGGTTGCTGCTGCGTGAGGAGATGCCGGACACCGGCAAGATCTGGGTCGCCGGGCGCGAGATCGGCGAGCTGTCGCCGTGGCAGGTGCCCTATCTGCGGCGCAACCTCGGCTGCGTCTTCCAGGATTTCCGTTTGCTGCCGAACAAGACCGTGTTCGAGAACGTCGCCTTCGCGCTCGAGGTGATCGGGCGCAACAAGTCGGTCGTGAAGTCGCAGGTCGGCATCGTCCTCGACCTCGTCGGGCTGGGCGAGAAGGCGGACCGGATGCCGGACGAGCTCTCCGGCGGCGAGCAGCAGCGGGTCGCGATCGCCCGGGCCTTCGTCAACCGCCCGCTCGTCCTCATGGCCGACGAGCCGACCGGCAACCTCGACCCGGCGACGAGCCAGGGGATCATGAAGCTGCTCGACCGGATCAACCGGACCGGCACGACGGTCGTCATGGCGACGCACGACGTCTCGATCGTCAACTCCATGCGCCGGCGCGTCGTCGAGCTCGACCACGGACGGGTCGTCCGTGACCAGGCCCGCGGCGTCTACGGCTACGCGAGCGAACTCTCCAACACGACGTCGCGCGGGGTGCCCGCGGTGTCGATCGTCGACGAGGGCGACCTCGCCGGATCCGACAAGGGCGCACCGGCCACCTCCCGCGTCGCGGCGGCACGCGCCCGCCGGGGCAACCGGTAGCGGACGCGAGATGGCCGTATCGCTCGACTACGTCGCCCGGGAGACAGCGACGAACCTCTGGCGCAACCGTGTCATGGCGATCGCGGCGGTGCTCACCGTCGCGGTCTCGCTCTCGCTCGTCGGGACGGCGCTCCTGCTCCGCCAGGCGGTGAGGAGCCAGTTCGCCGAGTGGTCGAACAACGTCAGCCTCCAGATCTTCGTCGTCGCCAACGCCAACGCGAGCCAGGTCGCGCAGGTGCGCTCCCGCGTCGGTCAGGTCCCGCAGATCACACGGTGCACCTACCTCGACCACCAGCAGTCCTACAACCAGGCGAAGGTGCTCCTCGCCGACGCGCCGACGGCCATCGCGGCGCTGACCCCGGCGATCACGCCGACGGTCTTCCGCTGCCAGTTGCAGAACCCGGGCGAGGCCAGCGCGGTGGCCGCCACGTTCCGGGGCAGCCCGTACGTCTACAGCGCGACCTTCCCGGGCCAGAGCATCCGGGTCATGCAGAAGTTGGAGGGCGCAGCCCAGGTCATCCTCATCGTGATCGCGCTCGTGCTGCTCGTCTCGTCGCTCGTGCTGATCCTGAACGCGATCCGGATGGCGATCTTCGCGAGGCGGCGCGAGGTGGGCGTGATGAAGCTCGTCGGCGCGACGAACTGGTTCATCCGGGTCCCGTTCATGCTCGAGGGGCTGATCCAGGGCCTGCTCGGCGCGGTCGTCGCCGTCTTCGTCGTCCTGCTCGCCAATTTCGGCGTGAGCTATCTCGTCAGCCACTACCAGGTGGCCCTGTTGTCGTCGGCCGCGCTCTCGCCCCGGGATCTCTTCTTCACCGACCTCGTCGTCGTGCTGTTCGGCGCCGCCATCGGCATCGTGGGTTCGTTCGTCGCCATCCGCCGGTTCCTCGACGTCTGAGCCGGATCCCGCGGCCGCCCTCCGGCGGTTTCGGCTCGGCACGGGCCCCGAGCCCCCACCAGGCCGCCCCACTACGCTTCCGACGGTGAGGCAACCCTGCGGTCGTTCCCGATGAAGGGCGTCCTGCTCGCCGGGGGCACCGGCAGCCGGCTCGACCCGCTCACGAGGATCACGAACAAGCACCTGCTCCCCGTGTACGACCGGCCGATGATCTCCTACGCCGTCGAGGCGCTCGTCAAGGCCGGGATCGACGAGATCATGGTCGTGACCGGTGGCACCCACGCCGGCGAGTTCCTGCGGCTGCTGTCGAACGGCGAGGAGCACGGGGTGCGACGGCTCACCTACGCCTACCAGGACCGCCCCGGCGGTATCGCCGAAGCCCTCGGGCTCGCCGAGCGCTTCGTCGGCGACGAGCGCGTGCTCGTCATGCTCGCCGACAACGTCTTTGGACGGACGATCCGGCCGACCGTCGCGCGCTTCGCCGACCAGGAGAAGGGTGCCCGCATCGTGCTCGCCCGCGTCCGCGAGCCGGAGCACCTCCGCCACCTCGGCGTGCCCGAGCTCGACGGCGAGGGACGCGTCGTGCGCATCGTCGAGAAGCCCGCGGTGCCACCGAGCGAGTACTGCGTGACCGGCGTCTACTGCTACGAGCCGTCGGTCTTCGCGGTGATCACGACCCTCGTCCCCTCGTCCCGGGGGGAGCTCGAGATCACCGACGTGAACAACCACTACGTCGCGGCCGGCGAGATGTCCTACGACATCTGCGAGGGCTTCTGGGGGGACGCGGGGGAGTCGATCGACGCCTACTACAGCGTCGTCGACGAGGTCCGGCGCAACGGGGCGAACCTCGGCTGACGCGACAGCCGAGCTTTCCTAGGCCGAGTCCGGGTCGGCGAAGGCTCCCGGTGATCGCCGCACGAGGGCGGCCCACTCCCGCGGGTGCGCGGCGATCGCTCGTCGGTAGTCCCCGAAGAGCCAGCGCGCGACGTTGCGCCGGAGGAGGTCGCTGCCGTCGAGGACGCGCAGCGCGCCCCGGGCGCCGAGGGGCGTCGCGAAGAGCCCGCGGCACCAGCGGGAGACCCGGTGGTCCCGGCCGAGCGACCGGCGGACACCCTCGGTGTAGCGGGCGGCGGCGGTGTCGGGCGAGGTCGGCGTCCCGGCGATCGCCCGGGCCGCGAGGGTGCCGCTCGCCAGGGCCTGCTCGACGCCTTCGCCGGTGAACGGATCAGCGGCGCCCGCCGCGTCGCCGACGAAGAGCACCCGGCCGCCGAGGCGGCTGAGCGCGGCGCGGTCGATGCCCGTCGGGATCGGCCAGGCCCGGGCCGGGTCGGCGAGGAGCGCGTCCGGGCCGACGAGGGACGTGAGGAAGGGGCTGGCGAGCGTCGCCGCCCACAGCGACGCGAGCGCCGAGCCGGCGCGACGTGGCACGCAGATGCCGATGTTCACCGTGCCGTCCGCCAGCGGGAACGACCAGGCATATCCCGGCAGGAGATCGGCTTGGAACCAGACCCAGAGACGTTCGGCCGCGGCAGGGCGCGCGCCGGTGGCGTAGGCGCGAAAGGCGATCCACGGCGGCTGCCGGACGTCCGGGTTGTCGGGTCGGGGTGATGGGCCGTCCGCGGTCAGCATCCGGCGAATCGGCGACCAGGCCCCGTCGGCGGCGACGACGAAGGGAGCTCGCGCTCCGCCGCCGTCCTCGAAGGCGACGTCTACGGTCCCGTCCGGCGCGGCGGTGACGCCGACGCAGCGTGTCGCCTCGAGGACCTTGGCGCCGCTGCGCCGGGCGAGGGCGACGAGCGCGGCGTCGAGGTCCCTGCGCCGGGCGACGGCGGCGAACACGCCGGGCCCGGGCGCGAGGGGCAGCAGGACGGTCCGCCCCGACGGCGAACGGACGGCGAGCTCTCTGGCGGGCCGGAACGAGGCAACGTCGCCGGGATCGAGGCCGAGCGCGTCGAGGCGTCGCACCGCCGCGGTCGTCAGCCCGTCGCCACAGCACTTGTCGCGGGGGAACCGCGCCCGATCGACGAGCAGCACCCGCGCCCCGGTTCGCGCCAGCGTGATCGCCGTGGCACAGCCGGCGGGGCCCGCGCCGACGATCGCGACGTCGACCTCGCCGCTCACGGCGAGGAGTCGTCCCCGGGGTCGAGGGCCGGCCGGCGGGGCGCGGCCAACGCCGCGGCGAGCGCCCCGTCGAGCCGGGGGTAGGCGAAGGAGAAACCCGTCTCGACGAGCTTGCGTGGCAGCACGCGCTGGCTCGCGAGCGTGATGTTCTCGACCACCTCGCGACCCAGTGCGGCGTCGAGCATGAAACGCGGGATGCCGTAGAGCGAGCGACGGCGGACCGCCCGGGCGAACGCCTCGGCGAACTCGGCGTTGCGCGCGGGGTTCGGCGCGGTGAGGTTGCAGGGGCCGTCGACCGCCGGGGTCAACGCGGTGTGGATGACGGCCGCGACCTCGTCGTCGAGCGCGATCCAGCTCATCCACTGCCGGCCCGACCCGAGATGGGGCCCGAGACCGGCGCGGAAGATCGGCAGCTGCATCTCGATCAGCGGATTGGCGCGGGCGAGCACGATTCCCGTGCGGATGTTGACGACGCGGATGCCCGCGTCCCGGGCGGGCGCGGCGGCCGCCTCCCAGGCGCGGCAGAGCTCGGCGAGGAACCCGGATCCCGGGAGACTCGTCTCGTCGAGCTCCTCGTCGCCGCGGGACCCGTAGTAGCCGACCGCGGACGCCGACACGAAGACCGTGGGTGGCGTGTCGGCCGCGGCGATCGCCCGCGCGAGGAGATCGGTCGTGACGACGCGGCTGGCGCGCACGCTCTCGCGTTTGGCCCGACCCCAACGCACCGGGGTGAGCCGCGCGCCGGAGAGGTGGAAGACCGCGTCGATCCGGTCGAGGTTCCCGCCCGGCAGCCCGGAAAGATCGAGGCGGCGCCCGGCGAGATCGAACGCCGCCTCCCCCGGCGCCGGTGCGCCCCGCACGACGCGGTGGACCGCGTGCCCGTCGCTCGCGAGCCGGGCGACGAGGGCGCGTCCGATGAGGCCCCCTGAGCCACTGACGAGCATGCGCATGAAAGACCCGTCCTTCGCCGGTGAGCCTAACGGGGACGCGCGCGGGGAATCGGCAACGCGAGGGACCACGAGCGCACGAATTCCCTCTCTTCGGCGGCGGTTCGGTCGGGACGCCCGGGATCGGTCGGCACGGATCCGGGTGACGCCCGGTCGTAACCAAGAATCCGTGGGCCTCTCCACCGTTAACATGACGAGGGTGACGGTTGAGACCGGCCGAGGTCCCGCCGGCGCGGACGCTGAGCGGGCGCACTCGGATTCGCTCGGGATCAACGCCTGGCTCGTCGAGGAGATGTACCAGGCGTACCGGTCGAACCCGCTCTCGGTCGGGGACACCTGGCGCGACTTCTTCGCCGAATACCGGGGCCGCATCCCACCAGACGTTCCCGCCGGCCCGGGCCGGGAGTCGCCCGGCGGCGTCGGTGGGGCGACGATCGACACGACGCTGCTCGCAACGCGCGCCCCGGCCGCCCCGGCGCCGCCCGCGGTGGGATCAGGCCCGGGACGCCGGTCGCCGCCGCCCTCCGGGGCACCCCCGCACGGGGACCCCGTCACGCTCCTGCGGGGCGCACGCGGCCGGATCGCCGAGAACATGGTGGCGAGCCTCGCGGTGCCGACGGCGACGAGCGTGCGCCCGATTCCGGCGCAGGTGCTCGAGGCGAATCGCTCGCTCCTCAACAAGATGCTGCGGGGGGCGGCGGGTCCCAAGGTGAGCTTCACCCACCTCATCGGGTGGGCGGTCGTGCGTGCCGTCGGCGCGGTCCCGGCGCTGAACGCGAGCTACGTCGAGGACGCCGACGGGATGGGCACGCCCGGGGTCGTCCGCCGCCCGCACGTCGGTCTCGGCCTCGCCGTCGACCTCGAGCGTCCCGACGGGTCGCGCACGCTCGTCGTCCCGGTGATCAAGGACGCGGACACCTTGGACTTCGCCGGCTTCGTCGACGCCTACGAGGAGCTCGTCGGCCGGGCCCGGGCCGGCAAGCTCGTCGTCGAGGACTTCGCTGGCGGAACGGTGACGATCACGAACCCCGGCACGCTCGGCACGACCCAGTCGATGCCGCGGCTGATGCGCGGCCAGGGTGCCATCGTCGGCATCGGCGCTCTCGACTACCCGGTCGAGTTCCAGACCAGCCCGCCGGAGACCCTGCGCGCCCTCGGCATCGGCAAGATCGTGACGCTGACGTCGACCTACGACCACCGGATCATCCAGGGGGCGGAGTCCGGCCTGTTCCTGAAGCGCGTCCGCGAACTCCTCGTCGGCGAGCACGACTTCTACGACGAGGTGTTCTCCTCCCTCGGGGTCGCAGGCGAACCGCTCCGTTGGCCGAAGGGCCGTCCGACGGCCGAACCAGACGGCGACGAGCTGAAAAAGGAGCTGATGGTCCGGTCGCTCATCAACATGTACCGGGTGCGCGGCCACCTCATCGCGCGGCTCGACCCGCTCGAGACCGAACCACGCCAGATGCGCGCCGACCTCGACCCCGAGCAGTACGGGGTCGGGCCAGACGATCTCGACCGCGCCTTCCACACCTTCGGCCTGCCGGGGGGCGAGATCCTCTCCCTGGCGGAGATCCTCGAGATCCTGCGCGACGCCTACTGCGACTCGGTCGGCGTGGAGTACATGCACATCCAGAGTCCCGAGGAGAAGCTCTGGATCCAGCACCACGTCGAGGGGGTTTCCAAGGCGATGACGCCGGAGGAGAAGCGGCACATCCTCAGCCGGCTGAACGCCGCCGAGGCCTTCGAGACCTTCCTCCACCTGCGCTACGTGGGGCAGAAGCGATTCGGCCTCGAGGGCGCCGAGTCGGCGATCCCGTTCCTCGACGCAGTGCTCGACGCCGCAGCCCACGCCGGGATCGCCGAGGTCGTCCTCGGGATGGCGCACCGCGGCCGGCTGAACGTGCTCGCCAACATCATCGGCAAGTCCTACGGCGAGATCTTCGGCGAATTCGAAGGGAATCTCGACCCCGAGACCGTGCAGGGGTCGGGCGACGTGAAGTACCACAAGGGCGCCGTGGGCAGGTGGCGCGGTCGCGACGGCACCTCGTTGCGCGTCTCGCTCGCGTCGAACCCTTCGCACCTCGAGGCCGTCGACCCCGTCGTCGAGGGGATCGTGCGCGCCAAGCAGGATCGGGAGCCCAATCCGAAGGCCTTCTCCGTCCTGCCGCTGCTCGTCCACGGCGACGCCGCGTTCGCCGGGCAGGGCGTCGTCGCCGAGACGCTCAACCTGTCGATGTTGAAGGGTTACCGCACCGGCGGGACGGTCCACCTCGTCATCAACAACCAGCTCGGCTTCACGACACCCCCGACCGAGGCACGTTCGTCGGTGTACCCGACCGACGTCGCCAAGATGGTCCAGTCGCCGATCTTCCACGTGAACGGGGACGACCCCGAGGCGTGCGTGCGCGTCGCCCGACTCGCCCTCGAGTATCGCCAGACGTTCCACAAGGACGTCGTCGTCGACCTCGTCTGCTACCGGCGGCACGGCCACAACGAGGGCGACGACCCGAGCTACACCCAGCCGCTCATGTACCAGAAGATCGACGACCACCGTTCGGTGCGCACGCTGTACACCGAGGCGCTCGTCGCCCGCGGCGACATCACGGACGCCGAGGCCGAACAGGTCGGCGCCGATTTCCACGGCCGTCTGCAGTCGGCGCTCGACGAGACGCGTTCGTCGGCACCGCCGCGAGTCGACCGGCTCCCCGAGCGGAAGGCGCCGAAGCTCGGCCGGCTCCCGCGCGCGACCGGCGTCGACGCCGCCCTGCTCGGAGCCGTCGTGAGACGCCTCGGGGTCATGCCGGCGGGATTCACCGTCCACCCGAAGCTCGCCCGCCAGCTCGACCAGCGCGGCGCCCTCTGGGGGGCGGGCGAGGTCGACTGGTCCCTTGCCGAGGCGCTCGCCTTCGCCAGCCTGTTGCTCGAAGGGACCGAAGTTCGTGTCACGGGCCAGGACACGCGGCGGGGCACGTTCTCCCAGCGCCACGCCGTCCTCGTCGACTACCTGACCGGCGCCGAGTTCACGCCGCTCGACTCGCTCGGCGAGTCGGTCGGCGGTGACCCGCCGCTTCCCGGCGGCGGGAGCGGGAGCTTCTTCATCCGGGACTCGTTGCTCTCGGAGTACGCGGTGCTCGGTTTCGAGTACGGCTACTCGGTCGAGGCGGCCGACGCGTTCGTCGCCTGGGAGGCGCAGTTCGGCGACTTCGCCAACGGCGCGCAGGTGGTGATCGACAACTTCATCGTCGCGGCGGAGGAGAAGTGGGGCCAGTCCTCCGGCATCGTGCTCCTGCTGCCCCACGGCTACGAGGGCCAGGGCCCCGAGCACTCCTCCGCCCGCCTCGAGCGGTTCCTTACGCTTGCCGCCAACCAGAACATCACGGTCGCCCAGCCGACGACGGCCGCGCAGTACTTCCATCTCCTGCGCGCCCAGGCGAAACGCCTGGTGCGACGGCCGCTCGTCGTGATGACGCCGAAGTCGCTGCTGCGGGCGCGGTTCTCGCGCTCGCCGATCGCGGCGCTGACCGCGGGCAGCTTCACCGAGGTGCTCGACGACCCGGCGCGGGGAGCCTCGCTCGAGCCGCACATGGTGAGCCGGGTCGTCTGCTGTTCGGGCGAGATCGCCCGAGACGCGCTGGCGCGGCGCGACGCGCTCGTCGCCGCCGGGGTGACGGACCCGCTTGGCGCGGTGATCCGCCTCGAGCAGCTCTACCCCTGGCCGGAGGCGCAGCTCGTCGACGTGCTCGACCGCTATCCGGCCGCGGGCGAGCTCGTCTGGTTGCAGGACGAGCCGGAGAACATGGGCGCCTGGAACTTCGTCCACGGACGGATCCACCGGCTGTTCCGCGACCGTTACCGTCTGCGCCACGTCAGCCGACCGCCGTCGGGGAGCCCCGCGACGGGGTCGCACGCCATCCACGAGCTCGAACGGCAGAGCCTGCTCGACGCGGCCGTCGGCGGGCTGCCGGGCGCGTCCTGACGACCCGCCCGGCACCCGGCGCGGTCGCACCGACGGGGCTGCGCGCCGGTGCGGTCGCGTCGTGGTTGACTGGCGACGTGGGTTCCCGCCATGTCGTGGTCGACGGCTCGAATCTCGCGACCGAGGGGCGGACAACGCCGAGTCTCGCCCAGCTCGAGGAGGCGGTCGCCGAGATGCGGCGCGAGCTCGGCGAGGCGGAGGTGACGGTCGTCGTCGACGCGTCGTTCGCACATCGGATCGAGGAGGCCGAACGCCCGCGCTTCGAGGAGCTCGCCCGGGGCGGCGAGCTCGTCTCGCCGCCGGCGGGCGCCGTCGGCCGGGGTGACGCCTTCCTGCTGCGCATCGCCGAGAAGGTGAACGGTGTCGTGCTCTCGAACGACTCGTTCCAGGAGTTCCATGGCGAGCACCCGTGGCTGTTCGCGCAGGGCCGGCTTCTCGGCGCGACGAAGGTGCCCGGCGTGGGCTGGATCTTCATTGCCCGCAACCCCGTGCGTGGCCCGCGCAGCCAGGTCGCGGTGCGGGAGGCGGCGCGGGCGAAGAAGCAGGTCGCCAAGGCGATCGCCGTGGCGACGAAAGAGGTTGTCAAGCCGGCGCCGTTACCCCGTGCCGGGGCGAAGGCGCCACCGGCGGGCAAGGCTGCCGCACCCCGAGCCGTGAACGATCCGATGACCTTCATTTCGTTCATTGCCGAGCACCCGCTCGGGGGCGAGATCGAGGCCGAGGTCGAGACGTTCTCCTCTCACGGCGCCGTCGTCCACTCCGGCGGGCTGCGCGCCTACGTGCCCCTTTCGGGGCTCGGCGAGCCCGCGCCGCGCAGCGCGCGCGCCGTCCTCCACAAAGGGGAGACACGCCGCTTCGTCGTCACCGCGCTCGACCCGTATCGGCGCGGGGTCGAGCTCGCGCTCCCCGGCGTCGGCGTCGTGTCGGGACATCCGAGCGAAGAGACCGTTGCCGCGGTCGTGAAGATGGCGAGGACCGGCGCCGCCAAGTCCGCCGTGCCGGCTCGTGCGGCGGTGACCCGCCGCGCCGCCAAGACCCCCGCAGGCAAGGCCACGAAGAAGGCGCCTCCCCGGTCGCCGGCACCGCGCCCGGCCCGGGGCCGGGCCGCGGTGACGAGCCCGCCGCCGGTGAAGGCGCCACGGCCCGCACCACCGAAGATGGCGGCGGCGCTCCCGGTTGTCGCGACGGGACCGCGGCGCTCGCCCCGGGCGAGGAGACGCGTCGCCGCACCGCCTCCGGACGGGCGCGGTGCCGCGAGGCCGCGAAAGCTCGACACTGACCAGGCCGCGGCGCCGCCACGGAAGAGGACCCGTTGATGGCGCGCCCACCGGCGCGAGGTCCGGAGTGTCGATGACCTGGCGGGTCGAGGAGCTGCTGCCGCACCGCGCGCCGTTTCTTTTCGTGTCGGCGATCGACGAGTTGGTGCCCGGAGCGCGCGCCAAGGGACGCTGGGTGCTCCGCGGTGACGAGCCCTTCTTCGCCGGGCATTTTCCGGGACGTCCGACGGTGCCGGGCGTGTTGCTCGTTGAATCGCTCGCGCAGCTCGGCGCGGCGGCGGTGCTCGCCGACGCTCGGTTCGCCGGCAGGTTGCCTCTGTTCGGCGGCATCGACAAGGCCCGCTTCCGCCGTCAGGTGGTGCCCGGTGACGTGTTGGACCTCGAGGTGACGCTCGGGCGGCTTTCGGCCCGGGCTGGCACCGGACGGGGTGTCGCGTCGGTCGGGGGCGAGCTCGCCTGCGCGACCGGGCTGTTCTTCGTGTTCGCCGAGACGTGAGACCGGCGATGCGCCTCGTCACCTGGAACGTGAACTCGCTGAAGGCCCGCTTGCCCCGCGTCGAGGCATGGATCGGTAGCCACGCGCCCGACGTGCTGCTGCTCCAGGAGACGAAGTGCACCGACGACGCCTTCCCCGCGGAGGCGTTTACGCAGCTCGGCTACGAGTCCGCCCACCACGGCGACGGCCGGTGGAACGGTGTCGCGATCGTCTCGCGCATCGGGCTCGCAGACGTTCGTATCGGGTTCCGCGAGCGATCCTCACAGATCTCGGACGAGTGCCGGATCCTGGCGGCCAACTGCGGTGGGGTGAGGTTTTACTCGGTCTACGTGCCGAATGGCCGCGTCGTCGATTCCGAGTTCTACGCCGCCAAGCTGGAGTGGCTGGCGAACCTGCGCCACGAGCTCGACACGACCTGCAAGCCGAGCGAGGCCGTCGCGGTCAGCGGCGACTTCAACGTCGCGCCCGAGGACCGCGACGTCTGGGACATCACGCAGTTCACAGGCTTGACCCACGTGACGCGAGCGGAACGCGACGCGCTCCGCGCCGTGATGGACTTCGGCCTCGAGGACGTCGTTCGCCGGCTGCACCCCGACGACGCGGGGCCCTTCTCGTGGTGGGACTACCGCGGTGGGGCCTTCCACAAGGGCGAGGGCATGCGGATCGATCTCGTGCTCGCCTCCGCCCCGCTCGCCGCCCGCGTCACCGCCGCCTTTGTCGACCGCGAGGCGCGCAAGGGTCAGGGGAGCGAGCTTCAGCCGTCGGACCATGCTCCCGTCGTCGTCGACGTGCTTCCCGAGGAGGGGCGCGGACAGGCGGTGGCCGAAGGGGAGGAGTGACCCGCCGCGCGGGCCCGCGCCACGACCCGCGGGCGAGCTGATTGCCCTGCGGCGCCGCACACCCGCCGCACACCCGGCGGTCGGGGATGCCGGCCCCATTCTCGATCGAGACAGCCCAGCGCCCAAGGGGCGTTCACTCAGATGAAGGGGGCGCGCTCGTCTGGCACCGGCCAGCGGCGGGCAGAGCCTGTGCGCACCGGGGTGGCGAAGGTCGGCTGGTCTGACGGGGCGGCGCGATGATCGGTCCGGTCGGTTGGATCCGATCGCGCGCCACCGACCCAGACGAAGGCCGCGCCGTGGTCCTCCTCGTTACCGCTTCGGCGTAGGCGGGGTCGCGGCCACGGCCGGGAAGCGCATCCCCACTCGGCAAGAGGTGCAGCCTCGGCACCGCGACGAGGCGACGGCAACCCTCGGAACCGCGAGATCGACCTCGTCGGCATCGCGCCCCTGACAGACACGATCGCGGTCGGGGAAAGGGGGCCCCGGTCGAGTTCGCCGGTCCGGGGCGACCGGTTCTCGTCCATCGGAAGGCAGAACTCAGCGCGTGCCCAGGGCGCTGATCGCAGCCGGAGGCGGTGGTCGGCGCAACCCGCCTCGAGAGCTTCCGTCGTGACTCCGGCATCCGGTCGCTTCAGGGGCTGGACCCCGTCAGCGAGCCGCGGCCTTCTTGCCACGCGGGCCAGCATCCCAGTGGTCAGAGATGGCCGGTCCGATCTGGTCCGCGTACGCGTCGAAGATCGCGAGCATGGACTCGACACCGTCGCAGCCGTGGATGCACCAGTCTCGGTAAACGAGGGCTGAGGCCATGGCGTAGATACCCATGAGGAGCGACGGGCGGTGGTCGGTGGTCGGGTCGACGCCTTCGCGTTCGGCGAGCACGCGGGCGGTCTCGTCGCTGTTCTCGTAGACGTAGCGGAGGTTTGCCGCGAGCAACGCGGGGGTGGCCTCGATGAGCCTGATGACCGACAGGTACCTCGGCTCGCCATTGCGGATGCTGCTGTCGGCTTGCAGTCGCTCGAGGCCGAGCCGGAAGGCGTTGCGGACGGCGGTGAGCGGTCCCTCGTCGGCCGGTCGGGCGGCCAGCAGCTCGGCGAAGGTGTCAATCTCCTGTTTGACGAAGAAGATCGCCAGGTCTTCCTTGCTGGCGAAGTAGCGGAAGAAGGTGCGTTCCGAGACGTCGACGAGGTCGGTGATCTCGTGCACCGCGGTGTGCTCGTAGCCCTTGGCTTCGAACAGGTCCAGTGCCGCGTCGATCAGAGCATCCCGTGTCTGGCGCTTCTTGCGTCCCCGCCGGGGCTCGTCTGGCGGGGTGGCGACGCCCCCGGCCGGTCGCCCCGGGGGGGTGCCCCGTTTCCGCGCCGTCGGCACCAACGAGTGGGCCAAACCGCCCTCCACGCTCCTACATTAGCCGAACTTGCCAGATGACGACAATTAACATAAGTTATTAAATGTCAGCGACTGTCATATTGTCGACGATGATACCCGCGACGGACCGGTGCCCGAGGAAGGGAAGCGCTGATGCAGACAGATGTGGCGGTTGTCACGCCGGGTGTGGACGGTGGCGCGCCGAGGCGTGGTCGCCTGTACGGGAACTCCGGCCTGACCTTGGTGGCGGTCGCCCTCGGCGTGATGATGGTCGCGCTCGACGGCACGATCGTCGCGGTGGCCAACCCGGTGATCCAGTCTCATCTGCACGCCTCGCTGGCCGATATCCAGTGGGTTAGCAACGGGTACCTGCTCGCAATGGCGGTGACCTTGATCACCATCGGCAAGTTTGCCGACCGTTTCGGGCACAAGAAGATGTTCGTCATCGGGATGATCGGCTTCGCCTTGTTCTCGGCGGCGATCGGTGTGTCCGGAGCCACGGCCAAGAGCATTTCGTTGGTGATCGCGTTCCGGATCGCGCAGGGCGTGTTCGGGGCGATGCTGATGCCGACTGCGCTGGCACTGATGCGCGCCACGTTCCCGGGGGACCGGCTGAACAAGGCCGTCGGCGTCTGGGGCGCGGTGGTCGGCGGCTCCACGGCAGCCGGTCCGGTCGTCGGCGGCCTGCTCATCCGGTACGGCAGCTGGGAGTGGTGTTTCTACGTCAACCTGGTGGTCGGCGCGTTCGCCCTGATCGCGACGGTGCTGTTCGTTCGCGAGACGCCGCGCTCGCCCGCCGCGCAGTCCTACGACCCGCCCGGCATCGCCCTCGTGTCTGCGGGGTTGTTCCTGTTGACGTGGGCGGTGATCAAGGCGCCGGCTTACGGCTGGGGCAGCGGCCGGACGATCGGGTTCTTCCTCGGCGCGGCGGTCGTGCTCGCCGTGTTCGCACTCTGGGAGTCACGGCGGGCCCAGCCACTGTTGCCGTTGCGGCTGTTCCGCTCGATGTCGTTGTCGGCGGGCGCGGTGCTCTCGATCTTGCTGATGTTCTCGCTCGTCGGCTCCATGTTCTTCATGACGTTTCTCCTGGAGAACGTGCACGGGATGAGCGCGGTGATGACCGGGGTGCGGTTGGTGCCCCTCAGCGGGACAGTCATCGTCGGCGCGCCGCTCGCGGGCTTGCTCATCACGAGAGTCGGTCCACGACTGCCGCTGGCGATCGGCATGGTGATCGCCGCGGGCGGGTTGTTCGGTCTCTCCCGACTCGGCGCGGCGTCCGGCCCTGATGACACGATCGTCTGGATGGTGCTCATCGGCTTGGGCCTCAGCCCGGTGATGGTGGGCACGGTCGACGTGATCGTCGGGAACGCTCCGGTGGAGCTAGCCGGTGTCGCGGGTGGCTTGACGACCACCGCGATGCAGATCGGCGGCGCGCTTGGCGTCTCGGTGCTCGGCGCGGTGATGTCAGCAAAGGTCGACAACCTGCTGCCCGTGCGTTGGGCCACGGCTCACTTGCCGGCGCTGGCGGCCCCGCAGTTGGCCGCGGCCAAGGGCGCGGTGTCCGTCGGTGTCGCGCCGGTCCCTCCCGGCGCGCCGCGGCAGGTTGCCGCTTTGGTGGCCTCCGTCGCGCACACGACGTTCATGAGCGGCTGGGACGCCGTGTTCTTGATCACCTCGGTCGTCGCCCTCGTGGCCGCGGTCGTCGCCCTGCTCGTCAAGCGCGGCCGAGCGAGCGACGAGGTCGTGCTCGTCTGAAGAAGTCGAGCGATCAGACGGGGGGGACCCTCAAGCTCCCCGGGAGCCGTCCATGCCGTAGCGCCAAGTCAAGTACTGCCTGGTGGCAACCCAGAGCTCTTCTGGCGCTCGCCGTGACAAGCGAACATGGTGCGACGCGTTTGCCCGTTGTCGTGGCCAAGACCAGGGCACACCTTGGTCGTATTCGTCCCGGTCGGACTTCGAAGCCTCCGCAGTGTCGTTGAGCCTGTTGGTCGGCATGGTGGCGGCGAGCTCCCACGACGACCGCCAGTCGTTGCCTCGAGCACGAGCGTCGAACTACTGAATCTCCTCGCCCTCCCCGGGACGGACCTCAAGTCCCGCGGGAGGAGCGACGAAATGGATCTCGGACTGACGGAAGAACCAGGCGAGGGCGCTCTGTCGTCATAACCCATGTCAGCGCCCGGTCCTCTGCTCCTGCCGTCGGGCGTGCCCGTCGAGTCGGCGATCAGGGTCACGACGGGCATCCCGTGAGGCGCGCCCGGAGGAGTTCCGGGGGATCGACTCGCTCCGCCCGGGCTGGCTGCGAGCAGCAACCCCGGAGGTCGGCCGTCTCACGTCACCGACCAACTGCGGTCCAACTCGGGCGCGGTGCCGCGACTCCCCGTGGCCGGGCCGCGCCCTCCGCTTTGGCGCGCCATCCGCGACGCGCCTTCACGATCGCCGTTCTGCGGCCCTGGGCGACCGAGTCGCACCCGGTCAGTGGACGGGGACGCCCCAGATCGGGAACCAGCGGGTGAGGTCCGGCTCGATGGTGAGGTCCTCGGCGAGCTCGTTTTTCAGCCGGAGCTCGGCCTCGTTGTCCCTCGCCTCGGCGGCCGCCGGCACGAATGGGTAGAACGTCCCGCGCTTGTAGAGGTAGACGAGGTAGATCGAGGCCGCCGGTCGGGGCGCGCCCGCCTGGGGCGTCGGCGCGAAACCGAAGACCGAGCAGAGGAGCTGCGGCCCGTAGCCGTTCTCCTGGAGCGTGGTGTTCGTCACGTGGACCCGCGTGACGAGCGTCTGGAAGTCGTCCGCCGCGACGACGACCCAGCGGTAGCCGTACTTGTCGGACTCCTCGTGCACCTTCGCCCCGGCGTCGTCGCCGAGGTCGAGGAGCGCCGTGAACTCGGTCTCGGTGGAGGCGAAGGCCTGCCCCTCGGCGGGCTTGAAGCACACCCCTGCCTGCCCCGTCGGTTGGATCCCCTCGGACGCCTCCAGGGTGATCTGCGCCCCGGGCAGCCCGAAGAGCTTGTCGAGGTTGGCCTGGGCCGGTTTCGTCCGGCCGAGCAACGCGTCGAGGAATCCCATCACCCCGGCTCCGCTGCGATCGCTCTCAGGCGGGGTTCCGACGCATCTCGGCGTCGAGCTTGGCGAGCTGGTCGAGGCGCTTCTGCAGCGGCGGGTGGGTGGAGAAGAGCGAGGACAGGCTCATGCCGGGGGCGAGCGCCGGGGCGAAGTAGAAGGCATTGAAGTGCTCCGCGGCGCGCAGGTCGCGCGACGGGATGCGTGACATCTCGCCGCTCACCTTGACGAGCGCCTGGGCGAGCAGGGCAGGCTGACCGATGAGGATCGCGCCGCTCCGATCGGCCGCGAGCTCGCGGTAGCGCGAGAGCGCCCGGATGAGCACGAAGCTGATCGCATAAAAGATCGCCGAGACGAGGATCATCCCGAGCTCGAAGAGCGCGACCTGGCCACCGCCGCCACCGCCCCTGCCCCGGTTGCCCCCGCCGCCGAAGAAGCCCATGAACATGAACATCCTGGTCATGAGCCCGGCGAGGATCCCGAGGAAGCTCGCGATCGTCATCACGGCGACGTCGCGGTGGGCGACGTGGGAGAGCTCGTGGGCGAGCACCGCCTCGACCTCGGGCTCGTTCAGCCGGCGGAGGAGCCCGGTCGTCACGCAGACGACGGCGTGCTTCTGGTCGCGCCCGGTGGCGAACGCGTTCGGGATGTCGGTCGGCGCGAGCGCGACGAGCGGCTTGGGCATGTCCGCCATCGCGACGAGCCGATCGATGACGGCGTGGAGCTGGGGCTGCTGCTCGCGGCTCACGATCCGCCCGCCCATCGAGTACAGGGCGATCTTGTCGGAGAAGTAGTACTGGACGAACAGGATCCCGAAACCGATGACGAGGATGACGCCGAGGTTGATCTTGGCGAGCACGAGCGCCGTGATGAACACGGCGTAGAGCAGTCCGAGGAGGAACACCGTCAGCAGCATGTGGCCCGTGAGGCCACGGTCGGCCGGGTAACGAGTGCGGGTTGCCATTTCCGGCGTTCAGCCCTTCTTCCTCTTGACCTTGATCGTCTCGGACGACAGCAGCTCCTGCACCTCGGCGAGCGTCGATGCCGCGGCAGGCAGCGCGAGGTCCGAGGGTGTGATGACGCTCGGGTCGAGCCTCTTGCCCGAGTTGTGCACCGTTTTCAGGAGAGCGGCGAGCGCCTTGGTGAACGCGGCTTCGTCGCTCTTGTCGAGTGCCTTTCCGAGCTTCGCGTCGAGGTCGTTGAGCTTCTTCGCGGTCGGCTTGTCGACCTTGTACTGGCCGTCTTCGAGGATGCGGACGATCATGACTCACCATCCGCGTCCGAGATGGTGAACGGGTCGGGGGTCTTCGTCGCGGCTTTATCCGGCGCGTCCTGCACCGGTTCGGCGTCGACGACCTTGTCCTCTTCCGGCGCCTCTTCTTCCGGCTTGTCCGGCGTACCGAGCGCGCCGGCTGGCGCGGCGGCGGCGAGCTGGCCTTTCAGCTGGGCGAGCTCGGCGTCGACCTGGCCGGACTGGGAGGCCTTGTCGAGCTCGGCCTGGATCGGGTCCGTGCTCCCGGTGAGGTCGGTGAGTGCGCCCGAGGCGAGGAGCTCGTCGACGGCCCCGGCGCGCGCCTGCATCTGGGCGATCTTGTCCTGGGCCCGCTGCATCGCCATGCCGGTGTCGCTCATCGACTCGGAGATGCCCGAGACGGCCTCGCCGATCTTGGTCTGGGCCTGGGCGGCGGTGTAGCTCGCCTTCAGCGTCTCTTTCTGGGTGCGGAACGCCTCGACGCGCGACTGGAGCTGTTGGGTCGTCAGGACGAGCTTGTCCTCCTGCGCGACGAGCTGGTCGTGCTGGGTCTTCAGCCCTTCGAGCTGGGTCGCGATCGCGGCACGCCGCGTGAGCGCCTCGCGGGCGAGGTCCTCGCGGTTCTGGCCGAGGGCCGTGCGTGCCTGATCTTGCAGCTTGTTGGCGCTCACCTGGAGCTGCTCGGCCTGGAGTTCGATCCGCTTGCGGGCGGTCGCGACGTCGGCGACGCCCCGGCGCACCTGCTGGAGCTGCTCGAGCTGTTTCTCATAGGAGAGATCGAGCGTCTCGCGGGGGTCCTCGACGCGGTCGAGGACCTTGTTCGCCTTCGCCTGCACGACGCCGCTCAGGCGTTTCATCACGCTCATCGCTCGCTCCCTCCGAGACGAACCGGCCAATTCGGGGCCGATTCTTAGCCAGACGCTCCCGCACCCGCGAGATGGCGGCCGCGGCCTTCGACGATGTGAGCATACGCCGACCGCTCGCTGTCTTGGCGGGCGGGCCAGGCCGATCGGACCGTCGATCGCGGGCGGTATCTTCGTTCCCATGCGGGATCGTCTCTGTCTTCTCGCCGTGCACGCCCACCCGGACGACGAGGCGTCGAAGGGTGCCGGAACGATCGCGCGCTACCACGCCGAGGGCGTGCACACGGTGCTCGTGACGGCGACCGGCGGGGAGGAAGGCGAGATCCTCAACCCCTCGTTCGACACGGCCGAGGTCCGCGCCGACATCGGCGCGATCCGACGCCGCGAGCTCGCGGCCGCAGCCGCCGTGATCGGCTACGACGAGGTCGTGCTGCTGGGGTACCGGGACTCGGGGATGGCCGACACGCCGGCGAACACCGATCCGCGCTGTTTCGCCGAGGCGCCGCTCGCCGAGGCGGTCGGTCGGCTCGTCGCCGAGATCCGCCGGGTCCGCCCGCAGGTGATCGTGACCTATCCCGACGAGCAGAGCCGGTACCGGCACCCCGACCACCTCCGGGTGCACGAGATCTCCGTCGTCGCGTTCGACGCCGCCGGTGACCCCGGGGCCTTCCCGCGCGCCGGCGAGGCCTACCAGCCCGAGAAGCTCTACTTCACGGTGTGGTCGCTTGAGCAGACGATGCGGCGGCACGAGAAGTTCCTCGAGCTTGGCATCGACTCGCCGTACGCCGAGTGGTTCGAGGACGGCTGGCCGAACCGGGTGAGCGAGGTCGCGCCCACGGCGAGGATCGACGTCCGGGAGTACTACGACGCCCGCCGCGGCGGCCTTCTCGCCCACGCGACCCAGATCGACCCGTCGTCGCCGTTCTGGTTCGGGCTGCCCGAGGACGTCGACCGCGCCCTCTACGCGGCCGACGCCTACGTGTGCGCCCGCAGCCTCGTGGGGCCGATCGGCGAGGAGGACGACCTGTTCGCCGGGATCAAGGAGAAAGTCACGGCCTCCGGGGGGTAGAAAAGGGGGGCGGCGTTCCCGAGGGAGCCGCCGGCCGACTCACCAAGGAGGTCCCGACGTGGCGAAGTGGCTCACCCAGGAGTGGCTCGACGAGAGCACCCGTCTCGCCGCGACCCAACCGGTCCGTCCGGGCGCCTCGGCGAGGCTCCAGTACGTCGTCACCGGTGGCCCCGCCGGCGACGTGGCGTACTACTGGATCGTCCAGGACGGTCAGCTCGTCGAGAACCGGTTGGGCGAGCTCGCCGATTCCGAGGTGACGCTCACCGAGAGCTACGAGGACGCGAAGCGGATGCAGCAGGGCGAGCTCGACACGAACACCGCGTTCATGCAGGGCAAGGTCAAGGTGACCGGCGACATCGCCAAGCTCATGGCGCTGCTGCCGATCACGATGTCGCCGGAGTTCGCCGAGTTCGAGAAACAGGTGCTCGCGATCACCGAGTTCTGATTCGCTCGCCCGAGCCCCCGGCGGGGCGGTGGCCGTTCCAACGATTGGCCCACACTCGGTACGATGTGGAGGTGGCGAAGCCGCGACGTTGGCCTTCCGTTGCGACCTTCAATGTCCGCTGAGTTCGTCCACCTCTCCTCGATCATCCGGAGCCCGCTCGTCGACCCGGTGGGGGAACGGATCGGTCGGGTCGACGACCTGATCGTCCGTCTCGACGGCAAGCCGCACCCGCCGATCACGGGGGTCGTCGCGCGCGTCGCCGGGCGCGAACTCTTCATCCCGGTCGAGCGGATCGCGACGATGCGGCCCCGGTTCGTCCAGCTGATCGGGCAGACGCTCGCGCTCGGCCGCTTCGAACGCCGGCCGGGCGAGCTGCTGCTGGCCCGCGACCTCCAGGCACGCCATCTCATCCATATCGTCGGCGCGCACCTCATCCGCGCGAACGAGATCGAGCTCGCCGAGACCGATGGCCTCTGGCAGGTCGTCGGTGTCGACCCCTCGGGCCGCGGCGTGCTCCGTCGCCTCATGCCGCGCCCCCTCGCCCGCCGGATCCGCACGAAGTCGCTCGTCGACTGGGGGAGCATCGAGCCGTTCGTCGCGCACGTGCCGACCGCGCGCATGCGGATCCCGTTGCGCAAGCTCTCCCGGCTGCGCCCGGCGCAGATCGCCGACCTCGTCGAGGCGGCTTCGCACGAGGAGGGCGAGGAGATCATCGAGGCGGTGAGCCTCGACCGGGAGCTCGAAGCCGATGTGTTCGAGGAACTCGATCCCGAGCATCAGCGGGAGTTCCTCGAATCCCGTTCGAACGCCGAGGCGGCGCGCGTGCTCGCGACGATGGCGCCGGACGACGCCGCGGATCTCATCAACGATCTCGATCAGGATCGCCGCGTCGCCGTGCTCGAGGCGCTGCCGCCGCGCCAGCAGGCCAAGTTGCGCCGGCTGCTCAACTACAACCCGGAGACCGGCGGGGGATTGATGAACCCGGACTTCCTGTCCCTTCCCGCCACGACGACGGCCGGGGGGGCGCTGGAGGCGATCCGCCGCAGTGACACGGCGCCCGAGGCGCTGGCGACGGTGTACACGAGCGACCCAGAAGGCCGGATCTCCGGGACGGTCTCGGTCGTGCGGCTCCTGAAGGCCTCCCCCCAGGCCAAGCTGTCCTCGATCGCCGAACGCGATCCCGTGACGGTGCGCGCCGACGCGGACATCCACGCGATCGTGCGCAAGATGTCGGACTTCAACCTCTCGACGGCACCGGTCGTCGACGAGGACCACCGCATGCTCGGCGTCATCACCGTCGACGACGTGCTCGAGCTGTTGCTGCCGACGGGGTGGCGGCGCGACTTCGGGATGACCGCGGCGGACGAGTAGCCGGACCCAGCCGACGCCGATCGCCTTGGTCGCGCCGTTACAGTTGGCGCGAGGACGCGTCCGCGTCCAGGGAAGATCGGCAAGGCGACCCATGCGTGCGTTGAGAACCCTCGCTCCCCTCGTGCTCCTCGTGGCTGGCTCGGCGTCGCTTCTCGGCGCGGGAGCGGCGAACGTGTCCAGCCGCGCCCGGGTCGCGGGCGACGCGACCCCGGCGACGGTGAACTGGGCGACCTGTCGCGGCCACGCCACGTTCCGCTGCGCGTCGATCCCCGTGCCGATCGACTACGCGAAACCCTCGCTCGGCACGATCGACCTCGCCGTCGTGATGCTCCCGTCGACCGGCCAGCATCCGCTCGGCGACGTCTTCACGAACCCGGGTGGACCAGGCGGCTCGGGCGTGGACTTCCTCGAGCAGAACGCGTCGTCGTTCCCTGCCTCGCTGCGTGCGAGGTTCAACGTCGTGAGCTGGGACCCACGCGGCGTCGATCGCAGTGATCCCGTCAACTGCGTCAACGCCAACGGCGTCCGCAAGCTCACCCAGACCGACCCGCAGCCTTCGACGCCGGCCGAGATCGCGCTGGTCGTGAAGGAGACGAGAGCGTTCGTCGCGGACTGCGTCGCGCACACGTCGCGTCTTCTGCTCGAGAACGTCGGGACGCGCACGACGATCGAGGATCTCGACCGCCTGCGCGCCGACCTCGGGCAGGCCAAGCTCGATTATCTCGGCTTCTCCTACGGGACGTACATCGGCGAGCAGTACGCGGAGAAGTACCCCACCCACATCCGGGCGATGGTTCTCGACGGCGCGCTCGACCCGGCCCTCTCCCTCACGGCGGGGGACCGCCAGCAGGCGCTCGGCTTCGAGCTCGACCTGCACGCCTTCTTCCAGTGGTGCGATGCGAACGCGTCCTGTCACAAGCTCCTGCCCAGCGGCGCGCAGGTCTCCTACGACAAGTTGTTCGCGTTCTTCGACGCGGGCGGGGTCATATCGGCTGGCTTCAAGCCGCTCTACGGCGGGGTCCAGCCGGTGACCCTCGGCGTCGCCGAGCTCGGCGTGATCTCGACGCTGTATTCCGACCAAGCCTGGCCCTATCTCGGCCAGGCGATCGAACAGGGCCTGCACCGCAACGGCGACCTGCTCGCGGAGCTCGCCTACGAATACGAGGGGCTGCAGCCCAACGGCACGTTCACGAACGAGGACGAGGCGAACGTCGCGATCAACTGCGTCGACTCCCCATCGCCGCGACAGCTGTCGTTCTACGAGAGGCTCGCGAAGCAACTCGCCGCCGTCGCGCCGGACTTCGGGGCGTCGGAGGCGTGGGGCTCGCTGACCTGCGCCTACTGGCCGATAGCGGCACAGGGGACCCCCGGCCCGATCCACGCCCCGGGAACGCCGAAGATCCTCGTCGTCGGCTCGACGGGCGACCCCGCGACCCCCTACGCCTGGGCGAAGGCGATCGCCGCGCAGCTCGACAACGCGGTGTTGCTCACGCGGACGGGAACCGGCCACACGGGGTACTTCTCGAGTTCGTGCATCCGGAGCTACGTCGACCGCTATCTCGAGACCCTCGCGACGCCGCCGGCCCACACCGTCTGTCCGAGCGACTGACGGCGGGAGGAGCGACCGGTCGCGACCGCGCCGGGCAGGACGGATATTCGCCCGGGGGCCGTCCGGACGGACCGCGAGGAATCCCTCGTGAAGTGTTGGAGCGTCGCGGGCGACCCGGGTAACATCGCCGTGCAAGCAGTCGCACCTCGTTCGGTGAGGCGGCTCGTCGCACAGAGGCCACTGACCCCACCTGTCGAAAGACACTCCGGGTCAGGACAGACTTTCCCGGCACAAGGGATCGTCCGAAGTGGCTGGCCGTACGGCCCACGGCGGCGGGCGCCAAAGCTCTGACGAGAGGGGTGCGCCGAGGCGTCTGCCGCGGCGGTCCGTGCCCAACGGACTCCACCCACGCCGACTGGAGCTTGGGCACGACGAGGGAGAACCCCTGAGCGCCGATAGACGTTCGTCCGACCGACGATGGCGCACGTCTCCCACGAGGTGACCTAAGGGTTCGGTGACCCGAACCGGCCTCCTGCGGGCGTGCGCGACCGAACAGCAACGTCCGCGAAGCCCGAATCTGCGGGAGGTCGACCGAGCATGGCCAGTCGCGACCATGCATACGAAGACGGCAGGACCGCCGTCCTTGACTCGGCGCACCTCGGAGACATCCGAGGCGCGCTCGGCACGATCGGCGTCGGTGACACCGGCGCGCGCCGGTCTTTTCTCGCGCGCCTGCTCACGCTGGCGGCGATCGTCGGACCCGGCCTCATCGTCATGGTCGGCGACAACGACGCCGGCGGCGTCGCGACCTACGCGCAGGCGGGTCAGAACTTCGGGCTGACGCTGCTGTGGACCCTGCCGCTGCTCATCCCGGTGCTCGTCGTCAACCAGGAGATGGTCGTGCGCCTCGGCGCGGTGACCGGCGTCGGCCACGCCCGCCTCATCAACGAGCGTTTCGGCCGGTTCTGGGGTGCCTTCTCGGTCGGCGACCTGTTCATCCTCAACTTCCTCACGATCGTGACCGAGTTCATCGGGGTCAGCCTGGCGCTCGGCTACTTCGGCGTGAGCCCGTACCTCTCGGTGCCGGTCGCCGCGGTCGGTCTCGTCGCGATGACGACCTCGGGGAGCTTCCGCCGCTGGGAACGCTTCATGCTCCTGTTCGTGGTCGCGAACTTCCTCGTCATCCCGCTCGTCATCTTCTCGCACCCCCACGTCGGCCCCGTCGTCCGCGGCCTCGTCATCCCCGGCGTGCGGGGCGGCGTGAGCTCGACGGCGATCCTGCTCATCATCGCGATCGTCGGGACGACGGTCGCCCCCTGGCAGCTGTTCTTCCAGCAGTCGAACATCGTCGACAAGCGGATCACCCCACGCTGGGTGAACTACGAACGTGTCGACACCCTGATCGGCTCGCTCGTCACGGTCTTCGCGGCGACGTTGATCGTCGCCACCGCAGCCTTCGCCTTCGGGCACACGCCCCTTTCCGGCCACTTCTCCAACGCCGCGGGGGTCGCGCGGGGTCTCGAGCACTACCTCGGGAACAGCGCGGGGACGCTCTTCTCGATCGTTCTGCTCAACGCGTCGATCATCGGCGCCGCGGCGGTGACCCTGGCGACGTCGTACGCCTTCGGCGACATGTTCTCGATGAAGCACTCGCTCCATCGCCGCGTGACCGACGCCAAGGCCTTCTACGCGACGTACTCGTCGCTCGTCTTCGTCGCCGCGGCCGTCGTGCTCGTGCCGCGCGCCCCCCTCGGGCTCATCACGATGGCGGTTCAGGCGCTGGCGGGCGTGCTCCTGCCGAGCGCGACGGTCTTCCTCATGCTGCTCTGCAACGACCGTGAGGTGCTCGGCCCCTGGGTCAACCGGCTCTGGTCGAACGTCCTCGCCGGTCTCATCGTCTCGGTCCTCGTCGCGCTCTCGCTGATCTTGATGGCGACGACCGTCTTCCCGCACATCAACGTGATGTTCGTGATCACGCTCCTCGGTGCGGTGCTCGTCGGGGGTGGGGTATTCGCCGCCGTCCTCGGCTTGCAGGCGCGGTCCCGCCGGGAGATCCCGGACGAGCCCCGCGCGACCCGGTCCCAGCGCGAGAACTGGCGAATGCCACCGCTCACGCTGCTCGCGCGGCCCGTCCTGTCGAGGGGGCGCCGGATCACGATGGTCGCGATGTGGGGCTACCTCGCGGTCGCCGTCGGGCTCCTCGTAGTGAAGGCCGTCGAGCTTGGCGTCGGCCAACGCTGACGCCGGGCTGTTTGCCGGGATCGCGGCGAGCGGCGAGGCTTGTCCGATGACGCGCGCGGCGCGGCAAGCTCGTGCCCCCGGTCGATCGGCTGCCGCCGACGGCCCGCTGCGCGTCGCGCTCCTCGTCTACCGCGGCAACCCGCGCTGCGGCGGGCAGGGGGTGTACACGCGGCACCTCTCGCGGGCGCTCGCCGCGGCGGGCCATCGCGTCTCCGTGTTCGCCGGCCAGCCGTACCCGGAACTCGACGAAGGCGTGGACTTCACGCCGCTGGCGAGCCTCGACCTGTACCGGGAGCCGGACCCGTTCCGTCGGCCGCGCCTGCGCGAGATCGCCTCGCCGACCGACGCCGTGGAGCTCGCGACGATGTGGACCGGGGGTTTCGGCGAACCGCGCGCCTTCTCGTGGCGGGCGCGTGCCGCGCTCGCCGGCCGGCGAGGCGACTTCGACGTCGTCCACGACGACCAGGGCCTCGGATCGGGACTGCTCCGCATGCACGAGGAGGGCTGGCCGATCGTGGCGTCGATCCACCACCCGGTGACCATCGACCGCGCCCTCGACCTCGCGCAGGCGCGTGGGCCCGTGCGGACGCTGTCGCTGCGTCGGTGGTACGGGTTCGCGGCGATGCAGAGCCGCGTCGCGCGACGACTCCCGCGCATCGTGACCGTGTCGGAGTCGTCGCGGCGCGACATCGCCGCCGAGATGGGCGTCGTGCCCGAGAGGATCACGGCCATCCCGCTCGGTGTCGACACGGCGTGCTGGCGTCCGCTGCCGGCGATCCGCCGGGTCCCAGGGCGGATCATGACGACGGCGAGCGCCGACGTACCCTTGAAAGGGCTCGTCTTTTTGCTCGAGGCGCTGGCGAAGCTGCGCACCGAACGTGACGACGCGCACCTCGTCGTGGTCGGACAGCCGCGTGCCGCCGGTCCGGTGGCGGCGGCGATCGAGCGTCTCGGTCTCGAGGCGGCGGTGCGATTCGTCGCCGGGGAGTCCGACGGCCGTCTCGCCGAGCGGTACGCCGAGGCGTCGGTGGCGGTCGTCCCCTCGCTCTACGAGGGGTTCTCGCTCCCGGCCGTCGAGGCGATGGCGTGCGCCGTCCCGCTCGTGGCGACGAGCGGCGGGGCGCTGCCCGAGGTCGTCGGTCCCGACGGCGCGGCCGCGCTCGTCGTCCCGCCCGGGGATCCCGGCGCGATCGTCGCGGCCGTCGGCCGGCTCCTCGCGCAGCCGCCGCTCGCCCGGCGGCTCGGGACCGCGGCGCGCAACCGGGCGCGCGAGCGGTTCAGCTGGGATCGGGTCGCCGCCGCGACGGCCGACGTGTACCGGGCCGTCCTCGAGGACCGGCCGTGCTGACCGTCGACCTCGAACGGGCGGCGATCCGGCCGGGGCTGCTCGTGCTCGACCTCGGCTGTGGGGGCGGTCGCCACACCTTCGCCTGCCTGAAGGCCGGCGCGCACGTCGTCGCGCTCGACGCGGCGCGTTCCGAGATCGACGGTGTCCTCGGGATGGTGGCGGCGCTGCACGGCGCGGGCGAGGTGCCGGGCGGCACGCGCCACGGCGGCGTCGTCGCCGACGCGACCCGGCTCCCCTTCGCCGACGCGAGCTTCGACCGGGTGATCGCGTCGGAGGTGCTCGAGCACCTCGTCGACGACGAGGCGGCGATCGCCGAGCTCGCGCGGGTCCTCAAGCGCGGCGGGCTCGCCGCGCTGAGCGTCCCGGCCGCCGGACCCGAGCGGGCCAACTGGGCGCTGTCCGCGGACTACCACCAGGTCGCCGGGGGTCACGTCCGCATCTACCGGCGCCGCGTGCTCGTCGGCCGGTGCGAGCGGGCCGGGCTGCGGTTCGTGGGTTCGCACCACGCGCACGCGCTGCACTCGCCGTACTGGCTGCTGCGGTGCGCGGTCGGCATCGGCCGCGACGACCATCCCCTCGTCGCCGCCTACCATCGGCTGCTCGTCTGGGACATCACCCGACGCCCGGCCGTGACGCGCGCCCTGGAGAAGGTGCTCAACCCGCTCATCGGCAAGAGCCTCGTCGTCTACGTGGAGAAGTCGGCCTGATGGCCGGCGCGCTCGTCGAGGCGACGGATCGCGTCGGCGTCTCGCCGACGGTGGCGACCATTCTCGAGGTCCAGCGGGAGAGCGGCATGGTCCCGTGGTTCCCGGGTGGTCACGCCGACCCGTGGAACCACGTCGAAGCGGTGATGGCGCTCGCGGCGGCGGGCGAGCTCGCCGCCGCGGCGCGTGGCTTGGGATGGCTCGCCCGCGCCCAGCTCCCCGACGGGGGCTGGCACGCCTACTACGCCTGCGACGGCACCGTCGAGGAGCCGAGGATCGACACGAACGGCGTCGCCTACGTCGCGACCGGTGTCCTCGAGTACCTCCTGGCGAGCGGCGACCTCGGTGCCGTTGAGGGGCTGTTCGCCGTCGTCGAGCGCGCGCTCGCCTTCGTCCTCGGCCTGATGGGCCCGGCCGGCGACGTCCCGTGGTCCGTCGAGCCCTCCGGGCGTCCGGCGGACTCCTCGCTGCTCGCGGCGAGCTCGTCGATCTACCAGAGCCTGGGCTCGGGCGTGCGCCTCGCGGCGGCGCTCGGCGTCGAGCGTCCCGCGTGGGTGGAGGCTGCCGCCCGGATCGGGCGGCGCGTCATGGTCCGCGAGTCGTGCTTCGCCGACAACAGCCAGTTCGCGATGGACTGGTACTACCCGGCGCTCGCCGGGGTCCTCGGCCGTGCTGCGTCCCGGGCACGACTCGGCGCACGCCTCGGCGAGTTCGTGCTACCCGCACGGGGGGTCCTCTGCCGTTCGGACCGGCGCTGGGTGACCACGTCCGAGACCGCCGAGTGCGCCGTCGCGCTCGCCCGCGTCGGCTGGACGGACCGGGCCTCGGCGCTGCTCGCGACGACCGAAGACCTGCGGTGCGCCGACGGCTCGTACCTGACGGGCCTCGTGCATCCCGAGCGATCGGAGTTCCCGCCCGGCGAGCGCACGACGTACTCCGCGGCGGCGGTCGTCCTCGCGACCGACGTGCTCGCCGGGGGCGTCAGCGCGGCGGTGTTCGACCGTCTCGCCTGAGCGTCCGGGCTCTCAGTCCCACGGCGCCGGCGTGCGCACGAGGACGCGAAGGCTGCCGCAGCCCGCGGCCGCGTCCTCGGTGAAACGCGCCGACGCGAGCGCGTCGGCGTAGCACTCGTACGGCGGGCGGCCACCCTGCGCCGGATCGGCGAACACGTCGTGGAAGACGAGGAAGCCACCGGGCGCGACGTGGCGCGCCCACCCGTGGTAGTCCGCCCAGCAGGTGGCCGCGCCGTGACCGCCGTCGATGAAGACGAGGACCACCGGCGTCGACCAGTTGGCGGCGACCCGCGCCGAGTCGCCGACGACGGCGACCACGAGATCCTCGGCGTCGGCGCGCCCGAGCGTGGCGCGGAAACGCCCGAGCGAATCCATCCGACCGGTACGCGGGTCGACGAGCGCGGGGTCGTGATCGGGCCAACCCCGCTGCATCTCCTCGGAACCACGGTGGTGGTCGACGCTGAACACGACGGCGGGGGACGCGTCCGCGGCGGCGATCGCCGCCGCGAGGAAGAGCGTCGAACGGCCGAGGTAGGAGCCGATCTCGACGAGCGGCCCGGTGCCGGCCCGCAACGCCCGCCCAGCCACGGCGAAGAGCGCCATCGCCTCTTCGACCGGCAGGAACCCCGCGGTCGCCCGCGCCTCGGCCAGCAGAGCTTGCGCCCGCGCCGGGGGCGCGCGCCGCTCCCCCCGAGATGGGGGTGGCGGCGCGGCGGTCATGCCGTGGCCGCCGCGACCGCGCTCCAGACGCCGAGGCCGAGCAGGATCACCCCGGAGAGCTTGCGCACGACGTCGAGCGGAACCGCCCGCGTGATCGTCCGGCCGGCGGCGACGCCGACACCGCTGATGACGACGAAGGCGAATGCGGCACCGCAGAAGACGCTCAGCGGGTCGCGCGACTTCGCCGAGAGATTGGCGATCACGACCTGGGTGAGGTCGCCGAACTCCGCGAGGGCGATCACGAGGAACGTGACCGCGGCGATCCGCCACCGGGAGAGACGGTGTCGCCCGGTCCTGGGCGGCCCGTCGCCGTCGCCCGGCGCGAGCCGGCGCTCCTCGTCCGACGCGATCTCGCCGCTGCGGCGTTCGACGGCGGAGCCTCGGGCAGAAAAGAGGTACGCCGCGCCGGCGACGAAGAGTCCGGCGACGATCGCGGCAACAACGCGGTGCGGCGCGAGCGCGAGGAGTCGGCCGGCGACGGCGGCGACGCCGGCCTGGGCGACGAGGCCCGCCGCGGCGCCGCTCCACACCGGGAGCGGACGGTGCCGCGAGGAGAGCACGACGGTGGAGACGAACGTCTTGTCCGGGAGCTCGGCGGGGATCACGACGGCGAAGGTCGCCGCCGCGAGTCCGAGGTTCACCGGGGCGTCAGCGGCGCGAGAGGAGAGCGCCGAGCGACCCGCTGACCCATGTCGCGAGACGGACGTTCACCTCGAGCTGCTCGACGATCTGGTCGAGGAGCCGCTTGCGGCCGCCGGAGAACTGCTCGTCGACGAAGGCGCGCACGGCCGTCGTGTAGACCGGCTCGCCGTCGGTGTCGAGTTCGGCGAGGTCCGCCATCCCCTCGAGCATGCGGTGGATCGAGTTGTCCGGGTAGCGGTCGGCGAGCTCGCCGAAGTGCGTCGAGATGAACGCCCAGGTGGCCGGTCCGATCGCGCGTTGGCCGAGCATCGTCCCGAGCAGGTACGGCGCGTCCTGGCTGCGGATCTCGTGGCGACAGAGCTCGTGGACCTCGGCGGCGTAGCCGACGTCCGTGAGGAAGCCGAGGGCGTTGCGGTGGCGGCGCTCGTCGAGGGGGGAGCGCGGACGCCGGGCGCGGGCGACGATCGCGTCGAATTCCTCCCGGCGGGCGTTCCAGGCGACCGTCGCGAGGACGCCGCTGGCGATGTCGGCGTCGATCTCCCCTCGTCCGCGCTCGTCGGCCGCGAAGAGCTCGCGCGCCCTTGCGAGCACGTCCTCGTCGTCGCCGAAGGTGCCGAGCGCCGAGATGAGGGTGGCGCGCAGGACCGGCGTCTGCTCGCCCTCGTCCGCGCTCGCCTCCCATCCGAGCCGAGCGAGCTCCGGTTGCAAAACGGACCGCACGTAACGGGCGACGAGGGCGCGGTCAGACGCCGGCGCGACGAGATCGATGAGCCGCAACGCCGTCGTCACGACCGACCAGATGTAGGGGTCGTCCTCGCCGGCGAAGTGGCCGACGGCGTCGAGGAACTCCCCGAGCTCGGCGAGGCCGGCGAGGACCGCGGCCCACAGGTCGCCGACGAGCCCGAGGCGTTCGATCGCATCGAGCGCCTCGAGACGGTTGAGCAGTCCCTCCCGGAGTGCCGGGTCGTGCCGGACGCGGTAGAAGCCGGTGCCGCCGGCGTTGACGACGACCGGCGAGGCGCCGCACGCGAGCCGCAGCGGCGTGTCGGCGAGCAGGACCCGGGTGACCTCGCCGCGATCGTCCGCGGATGCGGCGAGGACCGGGACGAGCCAGCGCCCGCCCGCCGTGGCATCCGGCGCCATCGCGGCGGGAAGGTAGGAGAACGGCTCCTGGCGCAGCTCGATCTCGGCGCCGTCGGCACCGGGCACCCGGGAGGCGCTGACGATCGGGTAGCCGCCCTGGAAGACCCAGGAGTCCATGGCAGCGCGCAGCGGCACGTCGGGGTTCTCCGCCTCGATCGCGTCCCAGAGGTCCGTCGTCTCGGCGTTGTCGAAGGCGTTCGTCGACAGGTAGCGGCGCACGCCGGCGCGGAACCGGTCGTGGCCGATGTACTGCTCGATCATCCAGAGGACCGCCGGAGCCTTGACGTAGGTGATCGGCACGTCGAACATCGCCGCGGCCTCTTCGGGGGTGCGGACCGGGAACTCGATGGCGCGCGTGGAGCTCAGCCCGTCGACGAGGCGCGCGTACTCCCGCAGGCGGGCGAAGCCGACGAAGCACTGCCACTCGGGGTGGAAGTCGTCCTGGCAACGCAACGCCATGAACGTCGCGAAGGCCTCGTTCAGCCACACGCCGTTCCACCAGCGCATCGTGACGAGGTCCCCGAACCACATGTGGGCGAGCTCGTGCTCGATGACCTCGGCGATGCGGCGCATCTCGGGCCGCGCCGTGTCGGCGGGGTCGGCGAGGAGCTCGGCCTCGCGGAAGGTGACGCAGCCGAGGTTCTCCATCGCGCCCGACGCGAAGTCCGGGATCGCGACGAGGTCGAGCTTGTCGCCGGGATACGGGAGCGAGAAGTACTCGCGGTAGTAGCGCAGCGCGTGCGCCGCGACCTCGATCGCGAACGCCGTGAGGTGGCCCTTGCCCGGCACGGTGACGACGCGCAGGGCGATCCCGTCGACGTCGACGGGATCGGTCGCCACCAGGGGGCCGACGACGAAGGCGACGAGGTAGGTCGACATCGGGATCGTGTCGGCGAAGTGGACGCGGCGCGCGCCCGAGGCGAGGTGCTCGACGGAGGTCTCGGGGCCGTTCGAGACCGCGAGCATCCCCGGGGGGGCGAGGAGCGTCACGCCGAAGACGGCCTTCAGGTCCGGCTCGTCAAAGCACGGAAACGCCTTGCGGGCGTCGGTCTCCTCGAACTGCGTCGTGGCGATCGTGCGCTCGTTGCCCTCGGCGTCGACGAACTGGCTGCGGTAGAAGCCCTGGAGTTGGTCGTTGAGGGCGCCCGCGAACCGGCACGCGAGGGTGTAGCGCCCGGGTGGTACCGGCGCGCCGTGCCCGAAGCGCACGAGCGTGTTGGCGACGTCGAGCGAGGCAGAGAGCGCCGTCGGCACCGTGGTCGCGTCGGCCCCCCAGCCAGGCGTGATCGTCGCCTCGCTGATCGTGAGGCCGTCGGCGTTGAGGACGATCTCGTCTAGTTCGTCGAGCACCTCGAGCTCGATTCGCTCGGTGCCCTCGAAGCGGCACGACGAGATGTCGGGGGCGAGCTCGAGGTCGTAGCGCCGTGGCACGGCGTTGCGGGGGAGTCGGCAGTCGGACGGATTCTCAGGCGTGGTCACAGCACGACGAGGCTAGTCAACGTCGGAAGGCCCGCCACCGAGGCGGGCGAAGCGGGCGGCACTAGGGTGTCGGCGTGACGGGGGAGAACCGGGCGGTCCGAGCGCGTCCGCCCGTCGCGCCGAAGCGTTTCGACGTCGTCTGCGTCGGCAACGCGCTGATGGACCACCTGGCGTTCGCCCCGAGCGCGGTCGTCGAGTCGCTCGGACTGCCGCTCGGCGCGATGACGCTCGTCGACATCGCGACGACCGAACGGATCCGGTCGGTCGTCGGCCAGGGCCGCCAGGTCTCCGGCGGGGCCGTGACGAACAGCGCGGTCGGGGTCGCCTCGCTCGGTGGCCGCCCGGCCTTCATCGGCGCGGTGGCGACCGACGACCTCGGCGACCGTTTCACCGCCGACCTCGAAGCGGCGGGCGTGCACGCCGTCTTGCAGCGTTTCGTGGCCGATTCCGCAGGCGACGAGGCCGCGACCGGGCGGTGCTACGTGATCGTCACACCCGACGCCGAGCGGACGATGGCGACCGCGCTCGGCGCCGGCGGCCGGCTCGACTCGGCGGGCATCGATGTCGACGTCGTCGGCGACGCCGAGCTCGTCTACTTCGAGGGCTACGTCCTCGACCTGCCCGACGCGCCCGCACTCGTCGAACGCCTCCTCGACGCGGCACGCGGCGCCGGCACGGCCGTCGCGCTCGCGCTGTCGGACGCGCTCCTTGTCGAACGGCACCGGGGCGTGCTGGAGGACCTGACGGGCGGACGCGTCGACATCGTGTTCGGCAACGAGTCCGAACTCCTCGCGCTGACCCGCCGCGGCGACGCGCCGAGCGCGCTGGGCGCGATCGCGCGTCCAGGGCTCACCGTGGCGGTCACCCTCGGGGAGAGAGGCGCCATGGTCGGGACGGCGGACGGGCTCGTCGACGTCCCCGCCTGCCCGGTCGACGAGGTCGTCGACCTGACCGGTGCCGGGGACCTGTTCGCGGCGGGATTCTGCTTCGGGGTCACCCACGGCTACGGCCCGTCCGGCGCGGCGCGCCTCGGCACGTTGGCGGCGAGCGAGGCGATCAGCCACCTTGGGGCCCGTCCGGAGTCGTCGCTCGCCGAGCTCGCTCGGGCGCGGGGGATCGCCTAGCGGCACCGTGCCCGGTTAGGTGCTCGCTTCGGAGTCGTCGACCGGCAGCGACGGGAGTTCCAGGTCGGCGAGGCGCACGAGCGCCGAGGCGACCCAGCGGGCGAGCGGCGCGACCTGGCCGTCGAGCCTCTCGGGTTCCTCGAGCACGGAGTCGCTCAGCCGGTAGGTGCCCTGGTAGGCGATCTCGATCGCCGAGGTCGCCGATCCCGGCGCGGCGTCGAAGGCCTGCTCGATGGTGATGCCGCTGCGCTCGAGTGGCTCACCGGCCAGTTCGGGGCGGCTGTCGCCGACCGCGGCAAGCACGACCGCGGCGTCGGGGACGCCGGCGAGGCGCTGGAGCCGCAGGGTCACCTCGACGACGAGCTCGGGTCGCTCCGCGGCTGGTTCACCGATCGACCAGCTCCGGTAGGCGCTCTGGCTCCAGGTCGGCCACTCGAGTCCGAGGTCGGCGCGGACGCGTGGCGGATTCTGCTCGCCGGGGAGCGAGAACGAGGTCTCGAAGGCGATGTCGCCGAGGAAGACGTCGACCTGGAAGCGTTCCTCGACGGCCTGCTGCTCCAGGAGCGCGCCTTCGAGCGCCTCGCGGAGCGCGCCGATCACGTCGAGGAGGATGTGGTCGATCACCGAGTCAGAGGCTATCGGTGCTGGCCGGGTCGCCGCGGACCTTCTCGCGTGGGGCCGTTGGCGTGTTTTCGGCCTGACGACGGAGGCAGGCGAAGTAGTAGCGTCGCCGTCGTATATCGGCAGAGCGGTTCGGCATCAGCGATGGGGCGACCAACTGCGGACCGGATGTGACTGCACCTCCGGGCGGGCGAGCGCCCACCAGTCGCGGCCGACCGGTGCACACGTGAACTCAGCTCTAAGGAGGGCTAATGGTTTCTCATGGCCTAAGTGATCCACTCACTCGGGTGGGTCATCACCGGCGGATGCCAGGAATTCGGGCGATCGTCCTCGTCTCGACGCTCACGCTCGTTGCGGGCGTGGTCTCGACCGGCGTCGCGTCGGCAACCGCGGTGGCGCGTCACCGCGCCCCAGCGGTCGTCAAGCACGCCAGCTCGTTCCTCGCCTGCGAGGTGACCGACACGGGAGGAATCAACGACCGTTCGTTCAACGCTTCGGCGTGGGAGGGCCTCAAGGCTGCCAAGGCGGCGGACCCGTCGATGACGATCCGCTACCTGTCGTCGACGTCGTCGAGCGACTACGTGCCGAACATCGCCACCTTCATCGGTGATCACTGCGGAATCATCATCACGGTCGGCTTCCTCATGGGTCCGGCGACCGAGGCCGCGGCGAAGGCCCACCCGAAGCAGGACTTCGCGATCGTCGACTACAGCTACACGCCGCCGATCAAGAACATCGACTCCCTGCTCTACGAGACGAACCAGGACGCCTTCCTCGGAGGGTTCCTCGCTGCCGCGATGAGCAGGACGGGCAAGGTCGGCACCTTCGGCGGCGAGGACATCCCGACCGTCACGATCTACATGGACGGCTGGGTGGCCGGTGTCCGCTACTTCGACAAGGTCGACCACAAGCACGTCGTCGCGCTCGGCTGGACCCCGAAGCCGACCCGCCCGAAGGGCAGCTTCGACGGCACCGGCCTGTTCACCGGCTCGTTCACGAGCCAGGCGGCGGGCAAGACCGACGCGACGTCGGAGATCCAGCAGGGTGCTGACGACATCTTCTCGGTCGCCGGTTCGGTCGGTCTCGGAGCGGCAGCCGCGGTGAAGGCCGCGGGACACGGCGTCACGATGGAGTGGGTCGACACCGACGGCTGCGTTTCTGCGCCGACGTACTGCTCGCTCTTCATCACCAGTGTGACCAAGGGGATCGTCGCCTCGGTGGAGAACGCCGCCCTTTCTGCGGCTCATGGCACGTTCAAGGGCGGCAACTACTACGGCACGCTCGCCAACGGCGGCGTCGCGCTGTCCCCGTACCACGACTACACCAACGTGATCCCGAAGGCCCTGCAAGCGGGTCTGAACACGATCAAGGGACTGATCATCGCGGGGAAGATCTCGGTCGACCCGAACTCCTACCCGGCGAGCTAGTCGGCTCCTCGGGCCGCAGCCCGGGTCCGGATCCCGGACCCGGGCTGTAACGAACCGATACCACTGACGACATCTCGGACAGGAGGCCGGGCCGGCGCGGCCCGGCCTCCTGTTGCCGGTTCGAGGTAGCCGTGAAGCTTGAGCTGTCCGGGATCACGAAGACCTTCGGATCCCTCGTCGCCGACGACCACGTCGACCTCAGCGTCGAGCCCGGTGAGATCCACGCGCTCCTGGGTGAGAACGGCGCGGGCAAGACGACGCTGATGAACGTGTTGTTCGGCCTCATGCACCCCGACTCGGGCGAGATCGCCCTCGACGGCGAGGTCCTGCAGTTCCCGCACCCCGGCGCGGCCGTCCGGCACGGCATCGGCATGGTCCACCAGCACTTCATGCTCGTGCCGGTGTTCACCGTCGCCGAGAACGTCGTGCTGGGGTTCGAGCCGACCCATCGCTTCGGTCTGCTCGACCGGCGCAAGGCACGGGCGGAGATCCGCCGGATCTCCGAGGAGTTCGGACTCGAGGTCGACCCGGACGCCGTCGTCGAGGAGCTTCCCGTCGGGGTCCAGCAGCGCGTCGAGATCCTGAAGGCGCTCTCGCGCGACGCCCAGCTCCTCATCCTCGACGAGCCGACCTCGGTGCTCACGCCGCAGGAGACCGAGGCGCTCTTCGAGATCATGCGATCGCTGGCCGCGTCCGGTCGCTCGATCCTGTTCATCACGCACAAACTGAAAGAGGTCCTCGCCGTCGCCGATCGGATCACCGTCATGCGGCTCGGCGCGGTGATCGGTACGACGACCCCCCAGACGACGACGGAGTCCGAGCTCGCCTCGATGATGGTCGGCCGGTCGGTCGAGCTCGTCGTGCGCAAAGAGCCGGCCCGACCGAAAGACGTCGTGCTCGCCGTGGAGGACCTGACCGTCGAAGACCTGCGCGGGCTGACCGTGGTCGACCACACCAGCTTCGACGTGCGCGCCGGTGAGATCCTCGCTCTCGCCGGGGTCCAGGGGAACGGACAGACCGAGATCGAAGAGGCGCTCTGCGGTCTCGTGGAGGTCGTGGCGGGCAAGGTCGTGCTCCTCGGCCGCGACGTCACCCACGCCACCCCGAGGGCGAGGTTGCGCGCCGGGGTCGCCCACATACCCGAGGACCGGGTGCGGGACGGCCTCGTCGTCTCGATGACGATCGCCGACAACCTCATCCTCGACGTGTTCGACGTGGCACCCCATGCCCGTTTTGGCGCGCGCAAGCTCGGCGAGATCAAACGGAGCGGGGACGAGAAGCTGAGGGACTTCGACATCCGCGCGAACTCCATCGACATGCTCGTTTCGACGTTGTCCGGAGGCAACCAACAGAAGGTGATCGTCGCCCGCGAACTTTCGCGACCGACGACGCTTCTCGTTGCGGCGCAGCCGACCCGGGGTCTTGACGTCGGTTCGATCGAGTACGTCCACCGGCGCATCGTCGAGGAGCGTGACCGCGGCGCCGCCGTTCTCATCATCTCGTCGGAACTCGACGAGGTGCTCGCCCTCGGTGATCGGATCGCCGTGATCTACCGCGGCAGGATCATGGACATCGTCGACCCCTCCGTCGGGCGCGAGAAGATCGGACTTCTGATGGCAGGCGTGACCGACGACGGGAGAGGGACCGGACCGCCGATCGTCACGACAGCTCCGGGGGTCGGAGCGTGAGCGACGCGGGGATCACCGTCGGAGCCGCCGCCCCAGCCGCGGGCGAGAGGACCGCTTCGGCCCACGCGCCGAGGCAGTGGGGCCGGTTCTTCCACTGGATGGTCGAGGCGAACGTCGTCATGGTGACGGCGCTCGCCATCTTCAGTGGCCTGTTCGTCGGGGCGATCCTCATCATCGTCACCCAGCCGAACGTGCTCCACGCCTGGGCGGGGCTCTTCAGCCATCCCGGGACGACGGTGAGCGTGACGTTCTTCACGGTCGGCGACGCCTACCGTGACCTGTTCACCGGTTCGCTTGGCGACCCGTTCGTGTTCGGCCACGCCATCCGCACAGGACAAGGCTGGACCCAGGCGCTCACACCCATCAGCGAGACGCTGCTCTACGCGTCGCCGTTGTGTCTCGCGGGACTTGGCGTCGGGCTCGGCTTCCGAACCGGCATGTTCAACATCGGCGGTCAAGGCCAGCTCATCGGCGGAGCGATGGCGGCGAGCTACGTGGGTTTCGAGATCAACCCTCCGGCTATCATCCACATCCCTTTGTGCATCCTCGCCGGGTTCGCCGGAGGCGTGGTGGTGGGTTTCGTCCCGGGATTCTTGAAGGCGCGCACCGGTGCGCACGAAGTGATCGTGACGATCATGCTCAACTACGTCATGCTGAACCTGCTGGTCCTCGCTCTGACGACCCAGCCGTTCCAGCAGCCCGGTCAGCAGAACGCCGTCGGAAGGACAATCTTTGGCGGCGCACAGCTTCCTCGCATCTTTGGCCACAACCTGCGGGTGAACCTCGGGGTCCTCATCGCCGTAGCCTGTGCCCTCGGCGTCTCCTGGCTCCTGCGGCGGGGCACGCTCGGCTTCGGTTTCCGCGTGGTGGGTGCGAACCCGAACGCGGCGCGCGTCGCGGGCATCAACATCCGTCGGGCGACGATCCTCGTGCTCGTGATCTCGGGCGGGCTCTGCGGATTGGCGGGGATGACATCGCTCTGTGGGGCCGACTACTTCCTCTCCTCCGGCTACGGCGGGACCGTCGGCTTCGACTGCATCACCGTCGCGCTGCTCGGCCGGAACCGCCCGATCGGCATCGTCCTCGGATCGCTCCTCTTCGCCGCGCTCAACGTCGGCGGGCGGTACATGCAGGCGTCGACGGGGATCCCGCTCGACCTCGCCTCGGTCATCCAGGCGATCATCGTGTTCTTCGTGGCCACGCCGGGCCTCGTCAACGAGGTCTACCGGCTGCGGGGGATGAACGTCGGCCAGGGACTCTTGACGAGGGGTTGGGCAGCGTGAGAGGGCGCGCGCTGCTCGACGGGCGTGACCCGCGGGGAGCACGGACGTGACCGCGGTCGCGCTCGTGAGCGGGAAGCGGGCCGCATCCACCGAGGCGCGCATCGTCACGGTCGGACGACGGCGGGGGATGGGGATTTTTCTCGTCCTCATCTCGGCGTTGATGCTGTTCACGTTCGGTCTCGCCGTCTCACCCCACGATGAGACGACGTTCCAACTCACCTCGATGTACTCGACGGCGTGGTACCTCGCGCCCTTGCACTTCCCGGTGCGCGAGACGTCGATCGTGATGGCCGCCGTCTGCGCGGCACTCGGTGTTTGGCTTGTCATCCGGCGTCAGACCCGCGGCAGCTACTTCATCTTCAGCGTCGGGATCGTGCTGTTCCTGTGGTCGTTCCTCGCCTGGGCGGCGCGCAACAACTCGCTCAACCTCGTCGGGATGATCGGCGTCACACTGATCTCGGCGGTGCCGATCATCTTCGGGTCGATGTCGGGCGTGATGTGCGAGCGCTCGGGGGTCATCAACGTCGCGATCGAGGGGCAGTTCCTCATGGGCGCGTTCATCGCCGCGATGATCGCGAGCGCCTCGGGAAATCTGTGGCTCGGGCTCGTGTGCGGGGCACTCGCCGGCGGGCTGCTCGGCGGGCTGCTCGCCTTTCTGTCGCTGCGCTACGCCGCCGACCAGATCATCGTCGGCATCGTCATCAACGCCTTCGCCCTGGGGCTGACCAACTACCTCACGGACACCCTGCTCGTCCCGTACCAGAACACACTGAACTCCGGGCCGATCTTCTCGCCGATCGCGATCCCCGTCCTCGACAAGATCCCGATCATCGGTCCGGACATCTTCGACCAGAACATCTTCGTCTACATCGCGGCGATCCTCCTCGTCGCGCTCACGACGGGTCTCTTCCGCACCCGTTGGGGACTGCGGGTCCGGGCGGTCGGCGAGCACCCCGAGGCCGCCGAGACGGTCGGGATCCGCGTCCTCAGTGTCCGCTACCGCAACGTCATCTGGGGCGGCGTCATCGCCGGTATCGGCGGGGCCGCGTTCACGATCGGCTCCACAGGCGAGTTCTCCTCGGACATGACCGCGGGCCTCGGCTTCGTGGCGCTCGCGGCGATGATCTTCGGTCGCTGGCGCCCCTACGGGGGGCTCTTGGCGGCGTTGCTCTTCGGGTTCTCGAACTCGCTCCAGGCGACGCTCGCCGTGTTGAACGTGCCGATCAACTCGAACATCTTGATCATGGCGCCCTACCTCATCACGATCGCCGTCGTTTCGGGCCTCGTCGGCAGGGTTCGCGCCCCCGCCAACGACGGCAAGCCGTACCGCCCGCAGTAGGCGGTCTTCAGCGCGCCGGCCGCGCGCCGGGGGTCGCGATCGCCCGCGCCGCGGCGGCGAGACCCGCGGTGAGGGCGTCTATCGCCGGCGAGTCGGCGAGCCAGGCGGCGAGGAACGTCCCGGTGAAGGCGTCGCCGGCCCCGGTCGTGTCGACCACCACACCGCGGGGCGCGGGGAGGATGAGCGCCGGCGTGCCGTCCTTCGACCAGAGCGCGCCCAGCGGGCCGAGGGTGAGGACGACCTCGCCGAAGTGTGCACCGAGTCGGCGCGCGACCGCCTCGGGGTCCTGTTCACCCGTGAGCACGCGGCCCTCGTCGAGATTCGCACAGCACAGGTCGATCCCGTCGGTCCACGACAGGAACTCCTCCGCGCCGATCCTCGCGAGCGGACCCGCCGAGCAGGGGTCGAGCGAGCGCGACATCCCCGATCGTTCGCTCCGGCGGAGGATCTCGATCGCGGCGTCGCGGGTCTCGTCGTCGAGCAGTTCGTAGCCGGAGAGGTGGAGGTGATCTCCGGGCCGGAAAAGCGTCGCGGGCACCCGAGCCGTCGTCAGGGCGAGATTCGCGCCCCGGTCGGTGAGCATCGAGCGCTGTCCCAACTCGTCGACGACCGAGACGACGACGCCGCTCTGCCGGTCGGGAACTCGGACGAGGTGCGCCGTGACCCCCTCGGCGCGCAGGGCGTGTCTCGACGCACGGCCAAGATCATCGTCGCCGACCACGCCGACGAGGTGCACCTCGACGCCGCAGCGGGAAAGCCAAACCGCCTGATTCGCCGCCGATCCGCCCGGCGCGATCGTGATCGACGACGGCGTGTCGCTTGCCGGGGCGAAGGTCGCGCGCTCGCGCACGATGACGTCGGTCATGACGTCGCCGACGACCACGACCCGCCGCGCGGCACCGGGGCGCGCGCCTCTCCTCTCGCCGCGGATCCTCACGACGCGGTCTTCCTCGGCGGGCGCGGCGCCGCGGCGAGCGCCACCGCGATCCGGGCGGCGAGCACGGCGTTGCCCCGCACGATGGCGCGATTGACGCGCACGCTCTCACCGGCCGTCGCCGCGGCGAGGCGCGCGAGGAGGAACGGCGTCACGTCCTTGCCCGACACGTGCGCGGCCTTGGCGAGACGGAGCGCTTCGGCGAGGGCGGCGTCGTGGCGCACCGGGGCGAGCTCGTCGGCTGGGGCGACGGGATTGGCGAGCAACATCCCGCCCGGCGCGACCCGGCGGTGCGCGGCGAAGGCGAGGGCGGCCTCCTCGGGTGAGGCGACGCTCCAGTCGAGCCGGTGTTCGGTGACCGAGACGTAGAAACCTGGGAAGCGCGCGGTGCCGTAGCCGACGACCGGCACGCCGAGGGTTTCGAGGCGTTCCAGCGTGGCGGCGACGTCGAGGACCGATTTCACGCCCGAGGCGACGACGAGGATGGGGACGTCACGCATCGTCTCGAGGTCAGCCGAGACGTCCCAGGTCTTCTGGGCGTCGCGGTGGACGCCGCCGAGCCCTCCCGTCGCCATCACCTCGATGCCCGCGAGCGCGGCGAGGGTAATCGTCCCGGCGACCGTGGTCGCCCCGTCGACGCCGGCGGCGACGGCGACGCCGAGGTCACGCCGGCTGAGTTTCGCGACGGCGCCTCCCGGGTCGGCGAGACGCTCGATCTCGGTCGCCGACAACCCGACGGTCGCGACGCCGGCGACGACGCCGACGGTCGCGGCCTCGGCGCCCTGGTCCCGGACGTCCTGTTCGAGCTGGCGGGCGACCTCGAGGTTCTCCGGGCTCGGCAGCCCGTGGGCGATCAGTGTCGTCTCGAGCGCGACGACGCCGCGTCCATCGGCCAGGGCTTGGCGCACGTGGTCCCCGAGGCGGAACTGGCGACCTGCGGCGACTTCCACGCGGCGAAAAGTGTAGTGTCCCGTGCCATGTCCCCGGTGGGGGAGCATCCGAGGATCGAGATCGACTGGCGTGACCTGCGCGCCCGCGCGATGCGGGCTGCGAAGCGCGCCTATGCGCCGTATTCCGGGCTGAGTGTCGGTGCCGCGGGTCTCGTGCCCGACGGTCGGGTCTTCGTCGGTTGCAACGTCGAGAACGCCTCGTACGGCCTGACGCTCTGTGCCGAGTGCGGTCTCGTCTCGAACCTCGTCGTGGCGGGAGCGGAGGGGCTCGTCGCCGTCAGTGTTGTCGCCCTCGACGGCAGGCCGCTCACGCCGTGCGGTCGCTGCCGCCAGCTCCTCATCGAGCACGGCAGTGTCGGTCTCCTGCTCGACAAGGGTGAGGAGTCGGCGCCGACACCGATGCGGGACCTGTTGCCCGAGGCGTGGCGACTCCCCTCGGACATCCCGTCGGTCCGGATGCCGAGTGCCCGCTAGGGGCGCACCCCCCGTCTTCGACGTCGTCGATCTCGTCCGCGCGAAACGTGACGGGCGGGCGCTCGCCGACGCCGAGATCGACTGGCTGATCGAGGGCTACGCCCGTGGCGCGCTGCCCGACGAGCAGGTCGCGGCGCTGCTCATGGCGGTCTACTTCCGCGGCATGTCGCCGGCGGAGCTGGCGGCGTGGACGGACGCGATCATCGCCTCCGGCGGGCGGATGGACCTGTCGGGGCTGGCGCGCCCGACGGTCGACAAGCACTCGACCGGCGGTGTCGGTGACAAGGTCTCGCTCATCCTGGCGCCGCTCGTCGCGGCCTGCGGCGCCGCGGTGCCGCAGCTGTCCGGGCGCGGGCTCGGTCACACCGGCGGCACGCTCGACAAGCTCGAGTCGATCCCGGGCTGGCGGTCCGAGCTGACGCCCGAGGAGATCCGCCGCCAGCTCGACGAGGTCGGTTGCGTGATCTGCGCCGCCGGGAGGGGTCTCGCGCCGGCCGACCGGAAGCTCTACGCGCTGCGCGACGTGACGGCGACGGTCGAATCGATCCCGCTCATCGCGGCGTCGATCATGTCGAAGAAGATCGCCGAAGGCACCGCGGCACTCGTGCTCGACGTGAAGGTCGGATCCGGGGCCTTCATGACCGAGAGGGGCCGTGCCTCCGAGCTCGCCTCGACGATGGTCGAGCTCGGCAAGTCCCACGGCGTCGGCGTCGTCGCGCTCCTGACCGCGATGGACGCGCCGCTCGGGCGCGCCGTCGGCAACGCGCTCGAGGTCGCCGAGTCGATCGAGGTCCTGTCCGGGGGAGGCCCGGCCGACCTCGTCGCGGTGACGCTGGCGCTCGCGCACGAGATGCTCGGCCTCGCGGGACTCGGCGACGTCGATCCCGGCCTGGCGCTGCAGGACGGCTCGGCGCTGGAACGGTTCCGGGCGATGGTCGTCGCCCAAGGAGGCGACCCCGACGCGCCCCTCGCGCGGGCGGCGATCGTCGACGAGGTCGTCGCCGACCGGTCCGGCTACCTCTCTCGCCTCGACGCCCGCGCCGTCGGGGTCGCGTCCTGGCGGCTCGGTGCCGGCCGGGCCCGCAAGGAGGACCCGGTCAGCCCGTCGGCCGGGGTGATCTGTCGCGCGAAACCCGGCGAAGCGGTGGTCGCCGGTCAGACGGTCCTCGAACTCCACGGCGAGCGCGCCGATGAGATCGCCCGGGCTCGCGAGGTGCTCGTCGGCGCCCTCGAGGTCGCCGAGTCGCCGCCGTCGACTCCGCCGTTGGTCCTGGCGCGGATCGCCTGACCACCCGCGGGCCAGGCGCTCGACGCCGGGTCCGCTCGCCCCGGCGTCATCCACGGCCGCCCGACAAAGACCGACCGCCGGGCCGGGTCGGTCACTAACCTTTGGCCATGCGAGACCAGGCTCCAACCCCCGAAGAGATCGTCCGCTCCCCGAAGGTCCTCCTGCACGACCACCTCGACGGGGGTCTTCGACCGGCGACCCTCGTCGAGCTGGCGGCGGAATGCGGCTACCGGGACCTGCCGACGACCGACCCGGACGAACTCGCCCGGTCGTTCGTCGTCGCCGCGCCCCGGCGGGACCTCGTCCGGTTCCTCGTCGGTTTCACCCACACGGTCGCCGTCATGCAGCACAAGGACGCGCTCGAACGCGTCGCGTTCGAGTGCGTCGAGGACCTCGCGGCCGATGGCGTCGTCTACGCCGAGGTCCGCTTCGCGCCGGAGCTCCACACCGAGGCCGGGCTCGAGCTCGTCGAGGTCGTGGAGTCGGTTCTCGGGGGCTTCCGGGCCGGCATGGCCGCCACGGCGGCGGCGGGTCGGCCGATCGTCGTCCAGGCGCTCCTCACGGCGATGCGGACGGCGGCGCGTTCTCTGGAGATCGCCGAGCTCGCCGTGCGCTACCGCGACTCGGGCGTCGGAGGATTCGACGTCGCCGGGGCCGAGGCGGGGTACCCGCCGACGCAGCACCTCGACGCATTCCAACTTGTGCAGCGGGAGAACTTCCACGCGACCCTCCACGCCGGTGAGGCCTTCGGCCTCCCTTCGATCTGGCAGGCGCTCCAGTGGTGCAACGCCGAGCGCCTCGGCCACGGCGTGCGGATCGTCGACGACATCACCGTCGCGCCCGACGGTCACGCCGTGCTCGGCCGGCTGGCGAGCTACATCCGGGACCGCCGCGTGCCCCTCGAGCTCTGCCCGACCTCGAACGTGCACACCGGTGTCGTCGCCTCGCTCGCCGACCACCCGATCGGACTGCTGCGCGAGCTGCGCTTCCGGGTGACCGTCAACACGGACAACCGTCTGATGAGCGGGCTGACGCTCTCCTCGGAGCTCGCCAAGGTCGCGGCGACGTTCAACTGGGGTTGGGACGACCTCAGCTGGCTGGCGATCAACGCGATGAAGAGCGCCTTCTATCCCTTCGACGATCGGCTCGCCATCATCGACAAGATGATCAAGCCGGGGTTCGCGGCGCTCCTCGAGCAGCCGGCGACGCGCCAAGCGCCCGCGATCTAGACGCTCAGCCGGCGAGCATCGCCTCGACGGCGGGACCCAACTGCCCGAGGATCGCCCGGGCGTGGCGGCGCGCCTCGTCGAGGCTGGATCGTCCGGGCGGGTCGGTCGTCACCTCGAGGTAGGCCTTGAGCTTCGGTTCGGTCCCGCTCGGACGGACGACGACCCGGGCGGTTCGGCCGAGGCGCAGGGCGAGCACGTCCGACGGCGGGAGCCCGCCTGCGCCGGGCGCGTAGTCGACGATGCCGCTCACGGCGATGCCGGCGAGCTCGGCCGGCGGACGCGAGCGCAGGCGCGTCATCCTCGCCGCGAACTCGGCGATCGCGCCTTCGTCACGCCCCCGGAGCGAGATCTGGGACGTCACGTGGACACCGAGGCGCGCCTCGATGTCGTCGAGCCGGTCGGCGAGGTTGCGCCCGGCCGCTTTCTCGCGCGCGGCGAGCTCGGCGGCGACGAGCGCGGCCGACAGCCCGTCCTTGTCGGCGACCGCGTCGCTCACGGCGTAGCCGAGGGCCTCCTCGTAGCCGAAGACGAGGCGGCTTCCGGGACGCCCGGCCGCGGCGCGGGCGATCCACTTGAAGCCGGTGAGCGTCTCGGCGTAGGCGACGCCGGCCTCGGCGGCGAGCGCGGCGAGGAGCGACGACGAGACGATGGTCGTGGCGACGAGGCGGCCCGTGCCGTGCGTCCTTTCCAACAGATAGTCGCCGAGGAGCGCGCCGAGCTCGTTCCCGCTGAGCATGCGGAAGCCGCCGGCACGGTCGGCGAAGGCGACCGCGAGGCGGTCGGCGTCGGGGTCGTTCGCCAGAACGACGTCGGCCGAGACACGTCGCGCCTCCCCGATGGCGAGGTCGAGCGCGCCCGGCTCCTCGGGGTTCGGGAAGGCGACGGTCGGGAAGTCCGGATCGGGTTCGGCCTGACGGGCGACCGACACCGGCGGGTCGAAGCCCGCGCCGACGAGGAGGTCGGGCAGGACGGCACCGCCGACGCCGTGGAGCGGCGTGTAGACGATCCGGAGCCCGCGGGGACCATCGGGGTCGAGAAGGCGCGTCGTCGCGGCCGAGTAGGCACCAAGGATCGCTTCCTCGTCGAGGTGCTCGATCAGCCGGTGCTGACCGGGCGGCGGCTCGGCAAGCGCCGGCGGCCCGAGCTCGCCGGCGAGCGTGGCGATCCGCGTGTCGTCGGGCGGGATGACCTGCGCACCGTCGGCGGCATAGACCTTGTAGCCGTTGTCGGCCGCCGGGTTGTGGCTCGCGGTGATCATCACCCCGGCGGCGGCCCGGAGGTGGCGGACGGCGAACGCGGTGAGCGGGGTGGGGAGCGGTCTTGGCAGCAGACGGACGCGCACACCCGCCCCGGCTGCGACGGCGGCCGAGTCGGCGGCGAAGATCGCCGAGCCGTGGCGGGCGTCGCGGCCGACGACGATGCCCGCTTCGCGCGCTTCGTCGCCCTTGTCTGTGACCCAGCGCGTGACCGCGGCCGTCGTCGCGCGCACGACGGCACGGTTCATCCGCGCCGGGCCGGCGCCGAGCGGGCCGCGCAGCCCGGCGGTGCCGAAGACGAGCGGCCGGTCGAACCGGGCGCGCAGTTCCGCCTCGTCACCCGAGGCCAGCAGTCCCTCGAGCTCGAGGCGGGTCGCCGGGTCTGGGTCGCGGGCGATCCAGGCGCGAACCTCGGCGACGAGGGCGGGGGAAAGCGCCGACCCGCCTCGGCCGCCGGCGCTCGCGGTCGTCACAACCGCCCGACGAACCCGGCGATCAGTCGGGCGAGGGCGGGGGCGGCGGCGGCGCCGGCCTCGAGCACCTCGACGTGGTCGATCGGCGCGTGGGTGACTCCCGCGGCGTGGTTCGTGACGAGCGAGACGCCGAGCACCGCGGCGCCCAGGTGACGCGCCGCGATCGCTTCGAGGGTCGTCGACATCCCGACGAGCTGCGCGCCGGCACCGTGCAGCATCGCGATCTCGGCGGGCGTCTCGTACTGGGGTCCGGCGAGGCCCGCGTAGACACCTTCGGTGAGCGAGGGGTCGACCTCGCGGGCGAGGTCGCGCAGTTCCGCGGAGTAGAGCCCGGTGAGGTCGACGAAACGCGGTCCGTACTTCTTCGGCGGCGGCGGTCCCGAAAGCGGCGACGCGCCGGTCAGGTTGATCTGGTCGCGGATGAGCACCGCCTGGCCCCGATGCATCGCCGGGTCGAGACCGCCGGCGGCGTTCGTGAGGACGACGACCGGGCATCCGGCGAGCACCGCGACGCGGATCGGGTGGACGACCTCCGCCGGGGAGCGTCCCTCGTAGAGGTGGACCCGGCCGAGCAGGACGAGAACTCGTCGGCCGCCGACGTCGACCGAACGGATCGCTCCTTCGTGACCGGCGACCGTCGGCCGGGAGAACGCTGGGAGCTCCCCGGTCGAGAGCTCGGTCTCGGTCCTCCCGAGCCTGGCCGCGGCATCCTGCCATCCCGAGCCGAGGACCACCGCCGCGAGGTGGGGGACGCGGCCGATCCTCTTGGCGAGCACCTCCGCGGCCCACTCGGCGAGCTCGTACGGGTCGAGCGTCATCGTGTCTCCAGCATCGCCCGCGACGCTACCGTTTCGCGATTTGTGCTGGTTGGTTCCGCTCAGGTCGCTGGGGCCGGGCGCGGCGCGCTGCGCCCCTTGGAGGAGACGGGCCTGCGGCGCGCCGCCGACTCCGTGGCACCCGCAGCCGCGGCGGTCCTGGTTGTCGGGGATTGGTGAAGCGAGATCACGTCCGGTCGGCGGCTTGCGTCTTCTCGGCCGCCGGACATCCGCCTCGGTTCGGCGACGCGCCATGCGTCGGCGGCGGCTGCACCGCCTCGCTAGGTACCGAAGAGCCGGTCCCCGAAGTCGCCAAGGCCGGGGACGATGTAGGCGTGTTCGTTCAGCCCTTCGTCGAGCGCGGCGGTGTAGATCTCGACCGAGGGATGGGCGTCCGTGAGGTGGCGGACACCCTCGGGAGCGGAGACGACCGACACGAGCGAAACGTTCCTGGCTCCGGCTTGGAAAAGGGCGGCACAGGCGGCCGTCGCGGAACCTCCGGTCGCGAGCATCGGGTCGAGCAACAGGACGAGCCTGCCTTGGAGCGGGGGGAGCTTGGAGTAGTAGAGCGACGGCTCGAACGTCGCGTGATCGCGCTCGAGCCCGATGTAGCCCACCGGGACCTCCGGGAAGAGCTCCGTGACCGCCTCGAGCATGCCGAGCCCGGCACGCAGGATGGGGACCGCGACGAACGTCGACGCGATGCGCCGGCCGGTCGTCGACTTGATCGGCGTCTCAACCTCGACGGTCTCGGTCGCGGCCGACCGCGTCGCCTCGATGCAGAGCACCAGGGCGAGCCGCTTCGACAGGACGCGGAAGAGCGGTGGGGGCGTCGACCTGTCCCTCAGCGCGGTGAGCAGCGAGTGCGCGAGCGGGTGGTCGACGACGTGCAGTGCCACGGGGGGTCTCCGTTCTTCTCGGGTGGGACCTGCGCCCTTGGGGTGCGAGGTGGTCCCGTCCCCCAAGATCGAGCACATCCGGTGCGGTGTCGGCGTCGCGGTCGTTTCGGGCGCGTCCCGGGTCGCGCACCCCACGGGCTCGACCGTCGTCGCCGTCGCGCGTTCGAGCCCGGCGCGAAGCCCGACACGCAGTTCGGCGAGATCGCGGGGGTCGCCGTTCGTTCCCTTCGCGCCGACGATGCTCCCGTCATCGGCCACTCCATGGTTCGGCGCGCACGTGCCGCGGCACGTTGTCGGATCCTAGTGGCGTCGCTGTGCGAGCTCAGGACGGAAAAGCGCCTTGGGAAGGCCCTTCTGCGGCGAGGCGCGTCGATACCGCTGGCGGTGACACCGACTAGAACTCAGCCGTGGCGAACCCGTGGCTCGAGCGGCGCGTGCTCGCCTACGCGCACCGGGGGGGCGAGAAGGAAGCCCCGTCATCGACGCTCGACGCGATCGAACGCGCCTGCGCGCTCGGAGCGACGGGGATCGAGCTCGACGTCCACGCCACCCGCGACGGCGTGCTCGTCGTCGGCCACGACCCGACCCTCGATGGGACGACGAATGGCTCGGGGGCGATCGCCGCTTGCACGCTCGGGGAGATCCGGCGTCTCGACAACGCCTACTGGTTCGTCCCCGGCGAAGGCACGGTGCGCGACCGCCCGGTCGATCGGTACACCCTCCGCGGCCGCGCCCCAGCCGACCGGCGCTTCGCGGTGGCGACGCTCGACGAGGTGCTGGAGATGACCACCGGTGTTCTCCTCAACCTCGACATCAAGCAGACGGCACCCGTCGTCCTCCCCTACGAGGAGGCGCTCGCCCGGGCGCTCGCGGCGCACAATCGGCGTGACGACGTCATCGTGGCGTCGTTCTTCGACTCGGCGACGGAGGCGTTCTCGAGATACGCGCCGCACGTCGCGACGTCGCTCGGCCAGAACGCCGTCGTCGGCTTCACGCAGGCCGTCGCGCGTGGCGACACGCCGGATCCCTCGTTGTCACGGCACGCCGCCATTCAGGTGCCACCGAGCTTCTTAGGAATCGAGCTCGTCACCGAGCGTTTCGTCGAGGCGGCGCACGCGCTCGGCCTCGCGGTGCACGTGTGGACGATCGACGAGCCGAGCGAGATGGCGCGTCTCTGCGCGCTCGATGTCGACGGGATCATGACGGACCGTCCGAGCGTGCTCGTCGGCGTGCTCGACGGTCTCGGCGTCGCCTGGAGACCGTAGCCAGAGGGGAACTCGACGTGCGTCGTCGAGGACCGAACGCGGTGGCGAAGAGCTAGCCGTGACCGCAGTTCGGCTTCTTGCCGTGATTTGCCTTCTTCCTTTTCCGCAGCTTCCGCTTGTTCGTCTTCTTCGACATGGCCCCGGCAGTGTAGCCGAGGCCTGCGAGTAGCCTCGACGTCCGTGGAACGCATCGGCCTCGTCGGGCTGCCGAACTCCGGCAAGTCCTCGTTGTTCAACGCGCTGACCGGCGCGCACGTGCCGGTCGCCCCGCATCCGTTCACGACGACCGAGACCTCCGTCGGTGTCGCCCACGTCGCCGACGCCCGGCTCAGCGCGCTCGCGGCGATGAGCGCCAGTCGCAAGGTCGTCGAGGCGACGGTCGAGGTGGTCGACATCGCCGGCCTCGTCGCCGGCGCCGAACGCGGCGAGGGCCTCGGGAACCGATTCCTCGCGGGGATCCGCGAGGTGGACGCGCTCTGTTTCGTCCTGCGCAGCTTCGCCGACGAGTCGGTTCCCGGGGAGAACGACCCGCTCGCCGCGCTTGGCGTGCTCGAGCTGGAGCTCGTGCTCGCCGATCTCGCCTCCCTGGAGAGTCAGCTCACGAAGCAGCAGAAGGCGGCGCGGGCCAATCCCACGCTCGCCGACGCGTCCCACGCGATGGAGGCCGCGCAGGCCGTGCTCTCGTCCGGCGTGCCGCTGTATCGATCGACGCTTGCCGCAGGGGACAAGGTCCTGCTCGCGCCGCTGTTCCTCCTCACGAACAAGCCCTTCTTCTGCGTCGTCAACCTCGGAGAGGACGAAGTCGCCGGGGCCGAGGACGTGCTCGGACCCGTCGTCGTCGAGCTCGGCGGGCACGCGACGGTTCTCGGCGTGAGCGTCGAGCTCGAAGCGGAGGCCCGCGCCCTCGAACCCGGCGAGCGCAGTGAGCTCCTCGCGGGCCTGGGACTCGGGGAAGGTGCGCTGCCACGCGTCGCGCGGGCGCTGTTCGACGCCATCGGACGTTGGACCTTCCTCACGACAGGGGAGAAGGAGTCGCGCGCCTGGACGTTTCGCAAGGGCGCCAAGGCGCCGGAGTGCGCGGGGGTGATCCACTCCGACCTCCAGCGGGGGTTCATCCGAGCCGAGGTGATCCGCTGGGACGAACTCGTCGAGATCGGCTCCTGGGCGGCGGCGAAGGCTGCCGGGCGTATCCGCCTCGAGGGCAAGGACTACGAGGTCCAGGACGGCGACACCCTCGAGATCCGCTTCAACGTCTGATCTGGGCTCCGGGTGATGGGATGGGCGACCGGCACCGGGCTACCGTTCACCGGCGCAGAGTTCTCCGTACGGGAGGTCGGCGTGGCCTGGCTGCTGCGAGGAGGTGACGTGCTCGCGAGCATCGAGCTCGCGCGGTCCCCGGGGCGTCGCGCGATCGGCCTGATCGGCCGGAAGCGGCTCGACGGGGGCCTTCTCCTCGAGCCCTGCCGGGTGGTCCACACGATCGGGGTGCGGTTCCCGATCGACGTCGCGTACCTCGACCGTTCGGGAGTCGTGATCGGCATCCGCAGGTTCCGGCGATTTCGGATCGGTCTGCCGCGCCGGCGCGCCCGTTCGGTCCTCGAGGCCGAGGCGGGGGCGTTCGAGCGATGGCGGCTCGCCGTCGGGGACACCTTGGAGACCAGGGAATGACCGGCGCGCCCGGTTCCCGGCGCACCCGCGCCGCCCGACGGGGCGCGCTCGTCGTCGTCGCGACACCGATCGGCAACCTCGCGGATCTGTCGCCGCGGGCTGCCGAAGTGCTCGCGGCGGTCGACGTGGTCTGCTGCGAAGACACGCGTCACACCGGGAGGCTGCTCGAGCACGTCGGCGTGCACGCCAAGAAGCTCCTCGCCGTGCACGCGCACAATGAGGTCGAACAGATCGGTGTCGTCCTCGACCTACTCGGCGCGGGTGCCGACATCGCGCTCGTCTCCGACGCCGGGACACCGGTCATCTCCGACCCCGGGGGACGACTCGTCGCAGCGGTGAGCGACGCCGGCTTCGACGTGCGCGCGATTCCGGGGCCGTCGGCGGGACTCGGCGCCCTGGTGGTCAGCGGCTTCGACGTGAGCCGCTTCCGTTTCGAGGGGTTCCTGCCCCGCAAGGGAACCGAACGCCAGTCACGCCTCGAGGAGATCGCCGCGTCACCGTGCCCGACGGTCGTCTTCGAGGCACCGAACCGCGTCGCGAAGACACTCGGGGACATTCTCGCCGCGACGGGGGCGGATCGCCGCGTCGTCGTCGCGCGTGAGCTCACCAAGCTGCACGAAGAGGTGTTCCGGGGCCGCGTCGGCGAGGCGTTCGCGCGGGCGAACGAGACCGAGCCCCGCGGCGAGCACGTCCTCGTCGTCGACGCGGCACCGGACCGTCCGCCGCGCCCGACGGCCGACGTCCGCGCGGCGATCAGCCGTCTCGTCGCCGCCGGCGTCGGCCTGCGCGACGCCACGACGGCGGTCGAGGTGCAGCTCGGCGTCGCCCACCGCGTCGCCTACGCGGCCGCGCTCGAGTTGCGCGGGGCCGCGGAAGCGAAGCGGACGGTGGGCTGAGCCGTTCCGTGACACGGTCACTCCCTCGAGCCATCTGTGCCCGGCCGGTACGCTGGCGAGGTGTCCGATCGGTTCTTCGTTACCACGCCGATCTACTACGTCACCGACCGTCCCCATCTCGGGACCGCCTACACGACGATCGTCGCCGACGCGTTCGCGCGCTGGCACCGGCTCGTCGGGGACGACGTGTTCTTCCTCACCGGAGTCGACGAGCACGGTCTGAAGATCGCCCGGGCCGCCGAGGCCCAGCAGATGGATCCACAGGCGTGGGTCGACATGATGAGCGCCCACTTCGAACAGGCGTGGCGCGCGCTCGACATCTCCAACGACGATTTCATCCGCACGACAGAGTTGCGCCACGCCAGGGCCGTGCAGCGGTTCGTCGAGGCGATCTACGACAACGGGTTCATCCACAAGGGCAACTACACCGGGTGGTACTGCGTCGCCTGCGAGGCGTACTACTCCGCCGATCAGCTCGCGCCCGGAGAGCTCTGCCCGGTCCACGAGAAGCCCGTCGAATGGCTGACCGAGGAGAACTACTTCTTCGAGCTGTCGCGCTTCGCGCAACGGCTCACCGACTGGTACGCGTCCGCTCCCTCGGCCGTCATCCCCGAGTCGCGTCGCAACGAAGCGCTCGGCATCATCAGGCAAGGGCTCGAGGACATCTCGATCACGAGGACGGCTTTCGACTGGGGCATCCCGGTCCCCTGGGACGACGCGCACGTCGTCTACGTCTGGTTCGATGCCCTCGTCAACTACGCCACCGCGATCGGCTACGGCGAGGACGAGGCTCGGTTCGCTCTGTGGTGGCCGGCGGTGCACCACCTCATGGCCAAGGAGATCGTGCGGTTCCACTGTGTGTGGTGGCCGGCGATGTGCATGGCGGCGGGCATCGACCCGCCGCGCCAGGTGATCGCACACGGTTGGCTCCTCGTCGGGGGCGAGAAGATGGCGAAGTCGAGGGCGAATCAGATCGACCCGGTCGCGCTGGCGGCCGACGTCGGCGTCGACGCCCTCCGCTACCACCTGCTCCGGGACGTGGTGCTCGGCCTCGACGGCGACATCACCTACGAGGGACTCGTCGGTCGCTACAACGCCGACCTCGCGAACAACCTCGGCAACCTGCTCCAGCGGGTGACGGCCGTCGTGCAGTCGAAGTGCGGCGGCGTCGGTCCCGCGCCGCGCGCGGCGGGTGCCGGGAACCGACTGGCAGGGCTCGCCGCCGAGACGGTCGACGCTGTCCGCGAGGCCTGGGTACGGGCAAATCCCCACGAGGCGCTCGAGGTGACGTGGCGGCTCATCCACGAGGCGAACGTGGAGCTCGAGAGCCGCGAGCCGTGGAAGCTGCCGCCGGGTGATGAGGTCGACGGCATCCTCGGCGACGCGCTCGAGGTTCTCCGCATCGTCGCGATCCTCGCCTCGCCGGCGATGCCGCAGGCATCGCAAACGATCTGGCGGAGGCTCGGCCTCGAGGGCGAGGTCGCCGCGCCGGGGCAGGCCTCGGCCGCCGACGGCGCGCTGGGTTGGGGCGGCTATCCCGGCGGACGACCCATCGAGAGGACGGCGCCGCTGTTCCCGCGCCGCGAGCCGGCCCACCCGTCCGGGACCGGCAGCCGCAGATGAGCGGTGAATCGGCGCCCCGCTGGACCGACAGCCACTGTCACATCCAGGACGCCTACCTCGACGACCCCGACGGCGTGGACGCGGTGCTCACGCGGGCGGCGGCGTCCGGCGTCCACCGACTCGTGTGCATCGGGACGGGCGACGAGGAGTCGCGTCAGGCGGTCGAGCTCGCCCGCAGGGTCGAGGCGGCTCGCTCCGACGTGGCGGTGTGGGCGGCCGTCGGTCTCCATCCGCACGAGGCGTCGCACGGCGTCGCGCCGATCGCAGCGCTGCTGGACTCGTCGGCGCCGGCTCCGGGTCCGAAGGGGCCCGGGACCGTCGTCGCCGTCGGCGAGTGCGGGCTCGACTACTTCTACGAGCACTCGCCGAAGGAGGCGCAGCGCGAGGCGTTCGCCGAGCAGATCACCCTCGCCAAGCGCCACGGCCTCGCGCTCGTCGTGCACACGCGAGACGCCTGGGAGGACACCTTCGACATCCTCGGCGCCTGCGGCATGCCGGAGCGGACCGTGATCCACTGCTTCAGCGGGGGAGAGGCCGAGGCGCGTCGCTGTCTCGACCTCGGCGCCTACCTCTCGTTCAGCGGGATCGTCACGTTCAAGAACGCGGCAGCCGTTCGGGAGGCGGCCGCAGTGTGCCCGGGGGACCGCCTGCTCGTCGAGACCGACGCGCCCTTCCTCGCGCCGGTTCCTTTTCGCGGGAAGCCGAACGAACCGGCCTACGTCGCGCTCGTCGGTGCCGCGCTCGCGACGATTCGCGGCGAGTCGGTCGATGACCTCGCCGCGACGACGAGTGCCAACGTCGCGGCCGTGTTCTCGCTCGGCGCCTGACGCAAGTGACGGAGCAGCGACCGCTCGGACGGCGCGAGCTGCGCGCGCTCCTCGAGTCGCGTGGCATCGCTCCGAGGAAGGCCCTCGGGCAGAACTTCGTCGTCGACCCCAACACCGTCGAGCGCGTCGCGCGGCTCGCCGGAGTCGGCGCGGGGGACCGAGTCGTCGAGGTGGGAGCCGGTCTCGGTTCGCTGACGGTCGCGCTCGCCCGCACCGGGGCCGAGGTGACGGCCGTCGAGATCGATCACCGGCTCGTCTGCGAGCTGCCGTCGCTCGTCCCGGGCACCGTCCGAGTCGTCGAAGCCGACGCGCTCAGATGCGACTGGGACGAGATCCTCGCCACCCCGGGTGGGCCCGGGGCGACGTGGGTGCTCGTCGCCAACCTGCCGTACAACGTGGCGACTCCGCTCGTGGTCGAGGTGCTGAAGGCGGTACCGGTCATCGGCCGCATGCTCGTCATGGTCCAAGCTGAGGTGGGTGCGCGCCTTGCTGCTGCGCCGGGCAGCCGCGCCTACGGAGCCGTGACCGTCCGCGTCGCCTACTTCGCGACGGCGCGTGTCGTGGGGCGAGTCCCACCCGACGTCTTCTATCCGCGGCCGAGAGTCGACTCGGTTCTCGTGGCGATCGAGCGGCGGGCCCAGCCCGCGGTCGGACCCGAGATCGCAAGCTACGACGAGATCGACGAGCTCGTTCGTGCCGGATTCGGCGGTAGGCGGAAGATGCTCCGTCGCTCGCTCGCCGCGCTCATCGCCCCCGAGGTCTTCGAAGCCGCAACTGTCGACGCACGGCTGCGCGCCGAGCAGCTCGACGTCGTGGCGTGGGGCAAGCTGGCGGCATGTCGAAGGCTGATCGAACGCTCGCGCCCGCCAAGCTGACGCGGACCTTTCGCGTCACCGGGCGACGCGACGACGGCTATCACCTCGTCGAGGCAGAGATGGTCGCCCTCGATCTCGCCGACGAGCTCGAGTTCGCCGAGGGCGAAGGTCTCGATGTCGTCGACGCCATCCGGTGGATCGGCCCCGGGCAAGCCGAGGCGACGTTGGCGGCGGTTCCCGTCGGAGAGAACCTCGTCGTGCGGGCCCTCGGGCTCGTCGGCCGGACCGCCCACGTTCGGCTCGTGAAGCGGATCCCCCCGGGGGCAGGTCTCGGCGGGGGTTCTTCGGACGCGGCGGCGGTGCTGCGCTGGGCTGGCGTCCGGGATCACCGGCTCGCGTCTCGTCTCGGCGCGGACGTCCCGTTCTGTCTACTGGGTGGTCGTGCCAGGGTGCGCGGCATCGGCGAGATCGTCGAACCGTTGGTTCCGGCGGACGTGACGGTCGTCCTCGTCACCCCGGCCTTCGGCGTGTCGACGACGGCGGTCTACGCCGCGTTCGACGAGGTCGGCGCGCCACCCCGCGAGGCCTCGATGAACGATCTGGAGAAGGCCGCGCTCGTCGTCGAGCCGCGGCTCACGCGGTACCGAGACCTACTTGCGGAGGCATCACAGCAGCGGCCGATGCTCGCGGGGAGCGGCGCGACCTGGTTCGTCGAGAGCGAACCACGCCGTGCGCCGCGGATCGCCGGCGAGGTGCGAGATGCGATCGTGTCGACAGGGTTGCGCGCGGTCATCGAGATCGCGCGCGCGGTCGGATGAGCACGCGCCGATCCGCGCGGTGAACATCAGATTGGCGGCGCTCCCCATCGAAGAGCGATGAGCTGAGTTACTTTCCGCGCCGCTGCCAGCGCGTGCGCTTCAGCATCTTCTTGTGCTTCTTCTTGCGCATGCGCTTGCGGCGCTTCTTGATCAACGATCCCATGGCTCCGCAGACGTTAGCTGATGGTGACTGATCGGCGTCCAGAACGCACCACGGGTCCGGTTCGGGGAGTGGAGTTGGTCGGCCGGTCTCGACGGACGCGAACGTCCGCGGGAATGCTCGGCAGGAGATGTCGAGTGCGATCGGATTTCCGCGACCGACGCCGGCGATTGTCACAGGAGGTCGTCGCGTCCTGGATTCGGCGGCCACGATCCGGCGAGAAGACACGAGGCGGCGGTCCTGTGGAAGGCTGGAGACTCGCCGACGTGCACAAATGGCGTCCTGCAGGTCGGCGACAGAGGTGAGACGTCGTAGCCCGGTGGCGGGTAGTTCAAGAGGCAGAACGCCTGACTTTGGATCAGGAGGTTGGAGGTTCGAGTCCTCCCCCGCCAGCTATGTCCTGAAATCGCGCACTCCCCCGCCAGCTAGCGATCGTGATCTGCCGGGATCACTCCGCGAATCTGAAGCGCTGGGCGACGCGCTCCGAGCTGCGCTACGCGATCGGTACCTGGATCGAGCGCACCTCCAACCGCCGCCGTCGGCAGCGGGCGCTCGGTCGGCTTACCCCTGTCGAGTCCGAGCTCGCTTCGCCCGTCAGCCCGCCGTGGGGCAGCATGATCAGTCACAACTGGAGTCAACTGAACGTGCAGCAGACCCGTTCCACGGAACTCGGGACATCCTCTGGCATGCGTTCGTCCGTCTGAGAGGAGCCTCAATGAGGGCGAGCCTTGTTCTTTTCGGCCGTACCGTTACGGTTAGTGCGCTGTTCTTGTCGGGAATGGCTCTTGCCACTCTGGCAGCGACATCGGCGGTCGGCGCAGCAGGCAGCAGGGCTTCCCAAGTTTCTCTGGCGGTGATGGCTGCGAGACCACTCTCAGGCGTCAAGGTATTCGGTTGGGGGTTCGACGACCCCGACGCCGTCGCCTCGGACGGGATCCGCGTCTGGGTGGCGAACTCGGGTGGAAACTCGGTCACCGAGTTCTCGGCCTCGACCGGCGCCCTGGTCAAGGTCATTAGCGGCCCGAGGTACGGGTTCGACGGCCCCGACGGCGTCGCCTCGGACGGGATCCACGTCTGGGTGGCGAACTCGGGTGGAAACTCGGTCACCGAGTTCTCGGCCTCGACCGGCGTTTTGGTCAAGGTGATCCGCGGCGTGAACTACGGGCTCGACTACCCCAAAGGCATAGCCATGAGCGCGACCCACGTCTGGGTGGCGAACCGGGATGGCGACTCGGTCACCGAGTTTTCGGCCTCGTCTGGCGTCCTGGTCAGGGTGATCCGCGGCTCGAGGTACGGGTTCGACGGCCCCGCCGCCGTCGCTGCGGACGGGATCCACGTCTGGGTGGCGAACCAGGGTGGCAGCTCGGTTACCGAGCTATCGGCCTCGACCGGCGCCTTGGTCAGGGTCGACAGCGGTTCGAGGTACGGGTTCGACGCGGTGGTTTCGGGCATTGGAGGCCTCATAGTCCTCCCAGGCCTTTCAGCTATCGCCTCGGACGGCACCCACGTCTGGGTGGCGAACTCGAATGACAACTGGCTCACCGAGCTCTCGGCCTCGACCGGCGCCCTGGTTAGGGTGATCCGGGGCCCGAGCTACAGGTTCGACTACCCCGAAGGCATCGCCTCGGACGGCACGCACGTCTGGGTGGCGAACCGGGATGGCAACTCGGTCACTGAGCTCTCGGCCTCGACCGGCGCCCTGGTCAAGGTCATCAGTGGCACGAGCTACGGGTTCGGCGGCCCCGTCGCCGTCGCCTGGCATGGCCGCCACGTCTGGGTGGCGAACTTCGGTGGCGACTCGATAACCGAGCTCTCGGCCTTGACCGGCGCCCTAGTCAGGGTGATCCGCGGCTCGAGCTATGGGTTCGCCTACCCCTCGAGCATCGCCTCGGACGGGACCCACGTCTGGGTGGCGAACTTCGATGGCAACTCGGTCACCGAGCTCTCGGCCTCGACCGGCGCCCTGGTTAGGGTCATCCGCGGCGCGAGCTACGGGTTCGACCACCCCGCCGCCGTCGCCTCGGACGGGATCCATGTCTGGGTGGCGAACCAGGATGGCAACTCGCTCACCGAGCTCTCGGCCTCGACCGGCGCCCTGGTCAGGGTCGACAGCAGCGCGAGCTACGGGTTCGACGATCCCGCCGCCGCCGCCTCGGACGGCACCCACGTCTGGGTGGCGAGTATCTACGGCGACTCGGTCACTGAGCTCTCGGCCTCGACCGGTGCCCTGGTCAAGGTCGACAGCAGCGCGAGCTACGGATTCCACAACCCCGACGCCATCGCCTCGACAAGGAGCCACGTCTGGGTGGCAAACTCGATGGGTATGTCGCTCACCGAGCTCTCGGCCCCGACCGGCGCCCTGGTCAAGGTGATCCGCGGCTCGAGCTACGGGTTCGACGACCCCGACGCCGTCGCCTCGGACGGGATCCACGTCTGGGTGGCGAACCAGGATGGCAACTCGGTCGCCGAGCTCTCGGCCTCGACCGGTGCCCTGGTCAAGGTCATCCGGGGCCTGAACTACGGGTTCGACAGCCCTTCAGGCATCGCCTCGGACGGCACCCACGTCTGGGTGGCGAACTCGAATGACAACTCGGTCACCGAGCTCTCAGCCTCGACCGGCGCCCTGGTCAAGGTGATCCGCGGCTTGAGCTACGGGTTCGACGCCCCCGACGCCGTCGCCTCGAAAGGGGGCCACGTTTGGGTGGCGAACGAGGTTGACGAGTCGGTCACCGAGTTCTCAGCGTCGTGACCGCAGCCAGGATTGGGGACTGGCTCCCTTGGGAGTGGCGGCATGGGCAGCCTTGATTTCATTCGCGCTTGATCGGCGGGTATCTACTGAGCGAGGTGAGGTTTCCTTCCGCAGATTGCGACACCCGCCAAAGGTGTATCCGAGCGAAGGTCGGGGCACGGACCGCGGCGAGCTCGGAACGTTCCTCTTCACGGCCGAGAGGTTCGATCGTGCTCACGCCTCACGGGCGGTGCTCCTCGGACGGAACGGCCTCCGGGTGAGCGAGGCGTGCGGAACGAACGTCGAGGACCTCGGCTTCGACCGCGGACACCGAACCCTCCGCCTCATCGGGAAGGGCAAGGAGCCGGCCGTCATCCCGCTCGTGCCGCGCCCGGCGAGAACGGTCGGCCTCGCCCTAGGCGAACGGTCGGAGGGACCGATCCTGCGCCGGCGCGACGGCGGGCGGCTCGACCGCCGAACCGCCGACCGCTGGGTGCGTGCGATCGGCAAGCGGGCAGGCCCGGGAGCCGTCCATCCCCACGTGCTCCGGGCCGGGTTCATCATGGCCGCCCTCGACGCCGGTGTTCCGCTGCGCGATGTCCAGATCGCCGCCCGACACGTCGATCCGAGGACGACGACGGTCTACGACCGTCGTCGGGAGAACTTCGACCGACGCGACGCCTACGTCGTCGTGGCCTTCGCTGCTGGCGGCTAATCCTCGACGCGCCAACCGAGCGCCACCTCGCGGCACGTAGGGGCGGAGACTTCTGTCGGCGCGAAACAAGCTGAGCTGTAACTCCTCGGCGTTGCCAAAGCGGTCAAGCTCGTCACCTGTCCACGTGGCCATCAAATCGACTCCACGTGAACGAGTGACTTGATCGCACGTCGCTCATCCATCGCCGCGTAGGCATCAGCGATTCCGTCGAGGTTGGTTTCGTAGTCGAAGACGCGGCCGGGGTTGATAGTGCCGTTGAGCACGTCAACGAGCAGCTCGGGAATGTAGACGCGGGCCGGTGCGATACCGCCTTGCCAGCCGACGCTGCGCCAGAAGTTCGCCTCGAACGGAACGTCGACACCGTGAGGTGCACCGACAACACCAACGGTCGAGCCCGGTCGGGCGATGCCTAGCGCGGTGGCCATCGACTGGGCGGTGCCGACGCACTCGAGAGCGGCGTCGACGCCGATACCGTTGGTCAGTTCGAGAACTGTGGCGATGGCGTCATCGCCGCGCTCGGACAGGATGTCGGTGGCGCCGAACTCGTGGGCAACTTGTTGGCGGACGGGGTTGCGGCTCAGCGCGATGATCCGCTCTGCGCCGAGGCGCTTGGAACCGAGAATGGCGGAGAGGCCGACCGCGCCATCGCCTACGACCGCGACGGTGTCCCCCTTTTTCACACGACCGCAGATGGCGGCGTAGTGGCCCGTGCACATCACATCCGACAGCGCGAGCAACGAGCGCAACGTCTGGTCGGAATAGTCCGAACGTGACCCGGGCACCGAGACGAGGCTGCTGGCGGCGAGCGGGACGCGTACCGCCTCGCCTTGACCGCCGTCGATTTCGCCGTTGCCGAACGAACCGCCTACGACGCAATGGGAGGTCACCCCCGCCAGGCAGTGCGGACACGACATGTCGCAGTAGACGAACGGGGCTACCACGAAGTCGCCCTTGGCGACGCCGTGGACCTCGGAACCGATGTCCTCGACGACGCCGATGAACTCGTGGCCGATCGACCCGACTGCATGTGGCGATTCGCCCCGGTAGTACCAGAGGTCTGAGCCACACACGCAGCCGAGCACGACACGCACGATCGCGTCGGTCGGCTCGTGGATGGCCGGGTCGGGCCGCTCGCCGACGGTGATGGAGTGAGGGCCGTTGAAGATCGCTGCACGCATGACTATCGGGTCCCAGTCGTGTGGATGGTTGCATGGTCCATGGGAAGTTCCTTTCGCTCGCGTAAACGAGATCGGTTCATTGGGGGGCGAGTTCGCCGAAGAAATAGGACGCAGTAACTCCGCCGTCCATGAGGAAGTCGCTGCCCGTGATGAAGGCCCCATCGGCGCCCATGAGAAGCGCTCCGACGGTTCCGACCTCGTCTGGGGTGCCACCGCGCCCGGCGGGGCACAGTTCGATCATGCGGCGGTATCCCTCACCGCGCGGGCCGATCAGCTCGTCCCTGGCGAGCGGAGTGAAGATGATGCCGGGACTGATCGTGTTGATCCGGGCACCGCGCTTGCCCCACCGAACGGCTTCGGCCATCACTCGTAGCGAGTTCCCACGCTTGGCAAGTTGGTAAGCGTTGAGCGAGTCGGCCACCTGGTCGGGTTGGAGCATGGGGAGCCTTAGCAAGTCGTCGGCTGGGGTCGTCGCCAGTGCGGTGTTCTCTTCAGGGGTGAGAGCGCCGAGGCGGTGCCCCGACTGCGACGAGACCACAACCCCGGTACCGCCGCGTGCGATGACATTTCCGACCTCTTCGAGTACAAGCGCGGTGCCGTACAAGTCGACTGCAAGGATGGTCGCCGGGGAGGCCTGACTGGGTGAGACTCCCGCCGCGTGGATGAGGCCCGTGACATCACCGAATCCTGCGGCTGTCTCGACGAGTGCGTGAACTGACTCGCGTGATGACACGTCGACGTTTGCAGTGCTCACGTCGAAACCGGCGTCGCGCATCACCTCGGCCGCGGCGTCAGCATTCCCAAGGCGCAGGTCGGCCAACATGACGTGTTTCCCGGCGCTCACACGTCGGGCAATTGCCTGACCGATCGACCCTGCTCCAATGACGAGAATGACTTCACTCATGACGAACTCCTCGCTCGTGGGTTACGGCAGGAGGACCGCGCGCGAACCGCCGTGATGCTCTTCGACCATGGAACCACGAGCGAGCTCGGCGAGGGAGACCGTGCTGAGAGGGGCACCGTCAGGGACTCCCTCGTCTGACGAACCATCCGTAGTGTTGAAGCGTGGACGCGACAGGCGACATCCGAGAGTTCCTGACCTCGCGTCGAGCCAAGGTCACCCCCGAGCAAGCTGGGCTCCCCGCGTATGGACGCAATCGCCGGGTGAAGGGGCTGCGACGAGAAGAGGTCGCGATGCTCGCCGGGATCAGCGTCGAGTACTACACACGCTTCGAGCGCGGGAACGCGGCCGGCGCCTCCGAGGAGGTGCTCGAGGGCGTTGCGCGAGCGTTGCAGCTCGACGAGGCCGAACGAGCCCATCTGTTCGACCTGGTGCGCGCCGCCAACGCGACGTCGCGTCCGACGCGACGGAGCCCGACCCAGGAGCGGGTGCGTCCAACTGTGCAGCGGATCCTCGACTCGATAAACGCGCCGGCGTACGTCCGCAACGGCCGCCTCGATCTCCTCGCCGCCAACACGCTCGGTCATGCGCTGTACGCGCCCGTGTTCGAGGATCCGAGCGGAACACCGAACATGGCCCGGTTCATCTTCCTGACACCGCACGCGAGCGACTTCTTCCCGGACTGGGAGAAGATTGCCAACGATGCAGTCGCGATCCTGCGGGCCGAAGCCGGCCGCGACCCCTACGACAACCTGCTGACCCATCTCATCGGGGAGCTCTCCACTCGAAGCGACGAGTTCCGCGTCCGGTGGGCCGCCCACAACGTGAAGTTCCATCGCACAGGCGCAAAGACTCTGCACCACCCCATCGTCGGTGACCTCACCCTCGACTACGAAGCGCTGGACCTCCCCGCCGACACTGGGCAGCGCATCCTCGTCTACAGCGCCGAACCGGGAAGCTCCTCACAGCAGGCACTCGACTTGCTCGCGAGCTGGGTGACGACACCGACGGGACCCCGCCAGGACGACACCGCCGAGCGAGCATCGAACGCGAAGGAGAACTCGCGTCCTGAGTTACTGAAGGACTGACTCGACTTCAGCGGGCGGAAGGCCGTTTCAGCCCTTTCGGGCGGTCAGGCACCTCGCTGTCGCCTGGTTGACGTGCAGGCGGGCGGCGACGACCTTGTCATCGAGGCCTGCTGCGCATGCGCGGACGATCCGGCAGCGCAGCGCCAGGAATTGTGCCGATTTCGGGCGTCTCGCCCAACGTTCGAGGGTGGCGCGCTCCTCCCCGGTGAAGACCAGAGGAGCTTTCGTCCGTCCACGTCCCGCCATGGGCCCAGAGGACGCGCCGCGGCCCAGCAACGCGAGAATTCAGTGACTCGGGACACTAGTCGCGCTTCAAGGTTACCGACCATATTTTTGCGTGAGTGGTGCCAGTGGACCAGACCTTCACTTCTATTACATCGCCCGGACTTTGCGGAATAGGAGAATCGAGAAAAGGGGCTGCGCCCTGGTAAACGAAACCAGGCTTCTCATGCCGGATTTGAAGTCGCACTTGAAGGCTGGATGTCTTTGGAGATCTCGCCGTGCGCGCTCGAGCGAGAAGGCGATTCGTCGTGTCGTCCCACACCTCGATCTTCAGGGGACCGGTCGACGAGAACCGGACGTTGACGGAATACAACCCACTGGGTTCTCGCCAGCAATCACCGCTGAGGAGATCGCCACGGCGTCCGTCCGAAGCGAGGTACCAGCGACTCGAGGGACCGCTGACGACGGGGGTTGCGGCGACACCGGGGGTTGTCCAGGCATCGAGTTCATCACCTCCACCGAGAGACACGGACCGGTACCGGGGGGGAACCTGCCAGCGCAACACGTACACGCCTTGAGACGACGTGACGAGTTTCACGCCGGGCAGCGCCACGATGTCCCCCAGGGCCCGTTCCATGACCGCGGTCGGCACGAACTCGACCCCCTGCGTAGGTGACATCACAAACCAGATCACCCGATTCCGGATCGGAACAGCCCCCAGGCCGTCAAACTCATAAAGCTCAGCACGGTCCCCGAAGGCTCCAGCCACGCCATTGGCGACCACGACTTCGTCTGTTGCGGGAATGATGCGTTCGGCCCGCCAGATTACTGACGCTGCCGCCGCCGACGTGTTTACCCAATGAGTACGCGTCTGCGGGAACCACACCGCGAACCAGCCCACCTCGTTGACGATGACGAATGTGAACAGAGCGGCACCTGCGAAGAAGGTCCTCGGGTGCTTGATGAGGTAGGCAATGAGGCCTGCGGTGCCCAAAGCGATGAAGATGAACGCGGGAAGGTTCTGGAACGTGGGGTAGTTGTAGAGCTGACCGCTCATGAGATTGTTCAGTAACAACGCCGGCCCAGCCATGAAGAGCCCGACCGGCGTAGCGACGCCCAGGAGTCCGGAGGCCGAGGCGTTCGCCCAGAGGTTCCAGCCGTGCGACGCGAGCTGCCTTAGTGCGGTGACCGGGTGCTCGAACACTGCGCGGATGACCAAGCCGGGCGTTATGTGCAGCACCTTCGCGGTCGCTGGACCTAGCAAATACGCAAAGCCGCCCGTCGGGTCACCCTGCGTCGCATGGAGCGCGCTCAGCGACATCAGCCAAAGGAGCGATCCAATCACGAGCAACACACCCGGCATCGCGTCGGCCGCAACAGTGCCGCGAGAAGCTCCTGGACTCGAGGACCTCCCGTGTTTCCGGTGCCGCAAGTACCAGCGCGCGCTCCATTGCGCGCCAAGCAAGAGCCCGAGCGAGAAGACGTAGACCACTGAGGCGGCACCGCAGATTGTCGTGGCAAATGCGTACACATAACCGCGTCGTTGGCTTTTTTGAAAGGCTGCGAATGCGCAGACGATGAAGAAGATGCCGAACGTTTCCATGTGAACGTCGAAGGAGACAACCCAGTAGATCCAAGGATTGCACAGGAAGAGAACCAATATTGTCAGCCATGCGGCGACGCTTGCAGTCAACTTCCGTCCGGTGTCATTGCCGATTTCCGGTCGCAACCAACGGGCCGTGGCGAACGTGTAGCAGACAGCGATCGTTCCGGAGAGGGCGAGATCCTGGAGCCACAAGAACCCCAGCAGGTGGTCGGGAAACAGCCAGTACAAGGGCGCCAAGAGATAGACGATGAACTCTCCGTTGCTTTGCCAGAAGGCATAGCCCCCTTGAAGGGTGCTTATCGGCAGTAGATGACCATGCGCGATGAGATCCCAAGGCTGGAAGTAGATCGCGGTGTCACGCCCGAAGCTCGCGTGGGACATTAGATACGAACTCCACAGCAGGAATCCGATGAATTGGACGCCGATCAGGATCCAGCCAGCCCATCGGAGAGTGGAGAGAAGCCGGGCATGGTTTCGCGCGTCGTTCTGTTCCATCTCGAACTGCAGCGGACGTGGGGATGTTTCCCCGTCGCGATCCAGCGTCATGGCCTCAGAACATCCCGTACGTGCGGATACAACCTGGTGTCGTTAACGACCACGGCGACGTGAGAAGTCGGTGGACATCGCACTGCGCCGAACGTTGGTCGATCGAATAGGGGAGGTGTTCAAGGGTCGCTCACCCGCGAGCAAAGCTCATTGGCTAGACAGGCTAGGTCGCCTGAAAGGGTGCCAGAAGGTTTGGTGCTGCGCAACCTGACGTACCCCACGCGGCAGGCTCAATCCGTGCAGCGGCGTCCACGAGCGCACCCGAGTGGCGGTGGTGCTGGGGCCTTGCCTTTCGCCGGCCCTAATGCCCTGGCTGGAATCTCTGGACGAGCGACGCTGCTGTTTGTCGGCTGTGTAGGAGCCGTCGTTGCGGGGCTGTCGTTCGTCACGAGCCTGGGCGAGGAGCGCGTTCTTCGACGCGACGAGAGAGGAAGAAGAACGGGTTGGAAATCTACTGATGCTGGGCTGCTTCCCGAGAAGGAATACGAGATGCGAGGGGATACGTGCTAACAAGAACACAACGCCCCACCCAGATTATGAACGAATTTGCCACGTATGAATATCGTGGAAATGCACTACCTACTGCAGTGATTAACCTGGTTGAGAGACCAAGATCCAAGGAGAAAGACCCCGGGGTGGGCTCAGAGAGAAGATGAAGACCACCGCTCGTCCGAGCCGGGCAGCCGCCGCGAAGACCATCAGCGAGCGGATCCAGGAGCTGGGGGACTGGAGGGAGGCGTCCTCGCTCACGTTCGCCGACCCATGCACGGAGCCCGGGCATGATTCGGAGCGTCAGAGGTGCAATTGACGAGGGTCTTCCGCTTTCAATCCGCCCGATTTAGAATCCGCCGCAAATAGCTTGATCCGATCGCGTGCTCTCGGCGTCTCTGCGGCAAGATTGCCGGCGGTATCGGGCGTGGGTGCTCGTCGTGGTCAGCCAGGCGACTGATGGCAACAAGGCCGGTGCCGAGGCGTTGGAGGTGCGGGATGACTGGGCGTGGAATTCACTTTCGTGTTCTTGCTGCTGTCGCGATAGGACTCACGGCGATCGCGCTGCCACTGGTTCTTCAGTCCGGCTCGGCCGTGGCCTCCCAGCCGGGTCCCAACGCCCCGACGCCGGTGCAACCCGGCATTCTCGCGTCCACCCTGCCGGGAGCAACGGTCTTCGGCAACACGCCGTCCAGCACGCCGGAGATCGTATCGTTCGTCCTGCGCGCGCAGAACCTCGGACTCCTGGAGTCGATTGCCGAAAACCCGGTGAGTTCGTACCTCTCCGTGGCCCAGTTCGCACAGCTCTACGGGCAGAGCCAGTCCAACATCTCCCAGCTCCAGAGCTACCTCGCGCAGTACGGCATCAGCACCCAGGTCTATGGCGATGATCTCGATGTGGTGGCAAACGGCACGGCAGGCGAATTCGACCAGGCATTGTCGGTGCAGCAGGAGCAGTACCACGTCCCGGCGCTTCCTGGTCGGAGCGGCTTCGCCGGCGTACCGGCTCAGAACGTCCACGGGATCCTGACGTCGCCCCTCTTGCCGTACCGGATCGCGCAGTACGTGCTCGCGATCCTCGGCCTCACGAACTACGGGCCGTTCACCAGTCAGACGGTTCACGTGGACACCGCCCTCGCCAAGCCGCAGCCGGGCAGCTCGAACAGCTGCCTAGCGCTCACCGGTCTGCCGGATGACTGCAACCTGCCGTCGAACTTCGCCGAGAACTACGGCCTCGACTTTCTTTACCGGGAGGGAGCGGCAGGTCGGGGACAAACGGTCGCCATTGTGACGTTGGCGGCGCTCGACCCGGGCGCGCCGCAGTACTTCTGGCAGAACGTCGCCGACGTCGCGCCGAGCAGCCGCACCCTGTCGGTGGTCAACGTCGACGGTGGACCGGGCGCTCCGAATGGCGGGTCGGTGGAGACCGATCTCGACGTCGAGCAGTCCGGAGCCCTGGCACCGGATGCCAATGTCATCGTCTACCAGGCGCCGAACACGGACTCCGGCTTCGTTGACGCCTTCTTCGACGCCGCCAGCCAGAACGTGGCTGGCTCCGTCTCAGCCAGCTGGTTGGAGTCAGAGACGTACCTCGAGGCTTCCATCGCCTCCGGGGTCGAGTCTCCCGGCTACGAGGCGGCCTTCGACGAGGTCTTCATGGAGATGGCCGTGCAGGGCCAGTCCGGGTTCATCGCCTCCGGTGACTGGGGGGCGTACACCGCCAGCATCGACGCAGGTACCACGAACCTCTCGATCGGCGCTTCCCCGGATAGCCCGTACATCACCGCCGCGGGAGGGACGACGCTGCCTTGGACGGGAACGCTCACCGGGCCCGACGGCACGGTGACCGTGACGGTGCCGAACCAGCGGACCTGGGGTTGGGACTACCTGTGGCAACCGATCGCCTCGATCACGGGGGTATCGCTCGCCACCGCCGCCGAGTCGGCCGTCATCGGGAGCGGCGGCGGCTTCAGCACGATCGAGCCGATGCCGTCCTACCAGCTCGGAGTGCCCGGGACGAGCGTGTTCAGCGTTGTGCAGTACCTGACTCCGATCGATTACCAGAACGTGGACGGGATCTTCTTGCCGACCGAGTGGAGTTTTGATCCTTCGCCTCCGGTCGGCCATGGTGTGGGTTCCGGACGCGCCGACCCTGACGTGTCCGCCGACGCCGACCCCTACTCCGGGTACCTGCTCTACGCGCCCTCGCTCGCGCCGTCGGCAGCCCTCGAGGGCGGCTACGGCGGCACGAGCTTCGTCGCCCCGCAGCTGAACGGTTCGACCGCGGTGATCGACTCGTTCCTCGGCCACAGGGTCGGCTTGTGGAACCCGGAGATCTACCGCTTCGCCCTCAGCCAGAATTCGCCGTTCACGCCGTTGCAGCAGAGCGGCACGGGCAGCGACAACATCTATTACACCGGTACGCAGGGCTTGCCGTACAACGAGGGGAGCGGACTCGGCTACCCCAACCTCGGCGAGCTGGCCCAAGATCTTGGCTCTGGCAGATGACGCGGCCCTGACAGGCGACCACGAGGGGTGCTGCACCGAGTCGCCAGTTGCAGAACGGCGCCGACCACGACGACGAGCGCGGCCTGGAGCGAAAGTCCCCGGTGTCGTCGCTGCACACCGTCATGAGTGCCGTCTCGGCCTTCCACCAACCGATATCCAGCTCAACCGGGCGCGCGGCCAGCGGGTGCCGGACGGACCACCGAAACAGTCCGGGCGTCGTCACCGGCGGGTGCTGGCCAAAGGATGTGGGGGAACGGGGTGAGGCGGAGGGAAGCTTCGCGCTCTTCGGCCGGACCGCTGGTCACCTCTCGCCGCGAAGACCTCTGCGCTCCAACGCCTTATCCTCGATGCTCGCGGAGTTGGTGCTGACCACAGGAGGACACCATGCGTACCTGGGTCGCAAGGGTGGCAGTCATTGGTGCAGCGGGCCTCGCTGTTTTGACCCTCGGGGCTTATGCGTTGCTCGCCGGTGCCGTCGCGTCGCCCTCGGGCACCGTGGCCGGATACACGGTTGGGTCCGCTGCCACCGGTCGAGCCAGGGTGTCGTTCATGGTTCCGACGATCCCTTGCGGTTTACCGGAGGTGTCGCCGATCCTCGCCGGCGTCTCCGTGTGGGACAGGGGCGGCAATGATGTGGGAGCCGTCGTGCGGCTCTCCTGCATCACCTCCATCGCGCCCCCGAGATACACGGCGGAGGGCTTCTACTACTCCTCTGCTGCGGGCACCGTCACGGTGACCCCGTTGATGACCGTGACTCCCGGCCAGATCGTTGTGACGACGGCGGTCGTCGGCAGCCCCTCCTCGACGGCCGTCATCGACGACGCGACGACCCACGTGGTGAAGACGGCGACCTATGGGGCGAGCGGATTCGGTCCGTCCATCGTCGGCATGTTCTGCAGCACGAACTGGAATGCAGCGGTGCCGTGCGCATCCTCGCCTCGATTCAAGGACATCGTGTTTGCCGGCGCGCTCGTCGACGGCAAACCGCTCGCAAGCTTCGCTCCGGCAGGGTCGCGCCTCGCTGGCGTTGGGTTCACCGTCACCCCTAGCGCCTTGAACGCGGCGGGAAGGGCGTTTCGCGACACCTACCGGTGAGCCAAGTCGCGGCTGGGGGTAGAAGGTTCAGGCTGTCAACGAATCTGCAGTGGGCCGCTCGCGGTCGTTGGCCAGCCCAGGAAGGATCAGTAGAGCCGTCCCGGCTGCGTGGCCAGGATGGGGTTCGCTCTTGTCGACGACAGTTCAGAACTGATCCTGTTGGGGGGAGATCGGGCACGGAAGGGGGCGGGGGGACGGTGCGAAACGGGGGCCGCGTCCGCAGCTGCTGGAGTTGCCCAAGGATCGTTCCCGAGCGCTCAGTTTGCGCCTTGTCAGTCGTCCCTTGAGCCGGAATCTCACCGGCATGCGCGACGTTGAGGACACGCTGACATCGGATGAGAAACTTGGAGCTTCGAGTCGTTCCGCTCGGTGAAAGTTCCGCCCGGTGAAGTGAGGACAAGGGTGGCGATGACGGGGATCTGCCAGACGGTGGCGCGCAATGCCGCCCCTTCCATCCGTGTGGGTCCCGGCATCAAGCCGTTGGCGGGCGATGCTCGAGGCCAAGGCAGACGGACGTACCCGGACCGCCGGGAGTGCAACGACGTCCCGCGAGTTCCCGCGCGGAGAAAGAGCGTCTCAAGACGGCTCTTGTGGGGCCGAAGTTGCGGCGCTGGGAACCCGACGACCGGATCGGCGACGAGAGCGACGGTGTGCAAGGGTCGCTTTGCGATGCGTGGTTCCCGTTGAATGCCCTGCCTCGTACCACCGCCAGGGAGCTGATCGCCGCGGTCGGCGGGGCATGCGAGCTGGGAGTGGACGACGGAGCAGGCGTCCAGGCGGCGAGTGGGTCGACGGGTGGGCATCGACATGTCGTGTGCAACGCCGTTCGTGGCGATGTGACTTCGGAGAGAAGCCCACAACTTCGGACGACTGTCCTTGAATCTCCGTCGTTCTCCTGTACCGCGTCCGCGCCTGGAGCGGGCCGGCCGGTGACAATGGACTGTGCTACCTTCCGGCGGCAACGCCTCCCCAGGGTCGCTCGGCCTCGACGCCGAAGCGGGGGAGGGGGAGATCTGCAAATGGGAACGCGCAGTCACGACGGCACAACGCTGGCAACGATTCTCGCGCGGTGTCTCACGGTATTGGCCCTGTTTCCCGCGGGGGTCCTTTCCCTCGCGGCGTGTGGGACCACGACGGCGGCGAAGAGCGGGGCCACGACCACCATCGGCCCGCAGAGCCTCGCAAGTGCATACGTCGACATGTCCCCCACCCGATCAAAGGATCTTGACCATCCCTACATTGCAGGAAAGATCGTCATCGTCGACATGGGGGGCACCGAGAACGACTTCTACCCGGGGAACTTCGACGAATCAGTCGTGAGGGATATCTACTCCGACGGAGACGGAATTATCCTTGCCGAGCTTTCGCACAATTACCTGTATCTCATGCACCCCAGGGAAGTCGGCACCGTCATCTGGATCGATTGTCGCAATTACGATGCTGGTTGGTCCTATACAAACGGACTTGAGGCTTTCAACACGATCTGCACCGCAACCGTTATCGACAAGGCGAAGAACCTGATCGTCGGGGAGAATTCCTCGTACACGGTGCCAGCAAATCGAATCATGTGCCCAGCCGTCGGGGGTTGTCCTGGGAATATGAGCCATGGCGGCCTGGACGGCAAATACTTCGCTCGCTGGATCGAACATTTGCCACGGAACTAGACGCGTGATCGCCCGGCTGCGCCAGCGGCGGCGAGAGCCGGGTCGGGGACCTTTCGATGGTCGGGAACCCCTCGGGGGCGCCTTCGCTCCGCAGCACGGCAGGAGGCGATCGCGCGACCTGCGCCAACGCCCGCTCTCGTCATCTGGCGGCCGCGAGACGAGCTGGCGCCCCGCTGGTCTCGTCGCGGCGGCCTGGGGCGCACAGGAAAGAAGCTCACGGAACCGCCTCTCGGCAGGGACCCGAAGGGGCCGGCACCCTCGGCCGAAGCTCCTGATGGGGACCCGCGCGCTCGTGCCTGCGGGGGAGTGTCTCGACGAGCTCGATGCGGCGCGTGTCCCCTTCTCGCGCTAGATGCGCCGCCGAGACCCGTCGCGGTTGATCCGAGAGCCTGTACGCGGGAGCCGCCGGCGAGCCGCAGCGCGAGACTGACTCCTCGTCATGGGATCGACGTGAGGAGCGCTGCATCATGGCCGCCGTGCTGGTGACTCGGCACCTACCCGAAGGTGCGCTGGCACCGCTCGCCGCGCATGACGTGAGGGTTCGAGCCGATGATTCCCCCTACAGCCACGCGGAACTGGTCCAGGCGGTCGGCGACGTCGACGGAATCGTGTGTGTGCTGTCCGACCGGATTGACGCCGACGTGATCGCGGCGGCGCCACGCCTGCGGGTCGTTGGCAATGTCGCGGTCGGGCTCGACAACGTCGACGCGGTCGCGGCGCGTGCCGCTGGCGTCCAGCTGATCAACACGCCGGGCGTTCTCGACGAGACCACGGCGGACCTCGCCTTCGCCTTGATCCTCGCGGCGAGCCGCGGCTTATCCGAAGCCGAGCGCGACCTGCGGGCGGGCAGCTGGCGGGGCTGGAGCCTGCTCGACCACCTCGGCCGCGACGTGCACGGCGCGACCCTTGGACTCGTGGGATACGGACGGATCGCACACGCCGTCGCCCGCCGCGCGGTGGGTTTCGGCATGACCGTGCTCCACTGGTCGCATCGCGACACCGGTGAACCCGGTTACGTGAAGAACCTTGACGACCTGCTGGTGCGCAGCGACATCGTGAGTGTGCACGTCCCGTTGACCGACTCGACACGTCATCTGATCGGCGCACGGGAGCTGGCGTTGCTCGGTCCGGACTCGGTCATCGTGAACACGGCTCGGGGTGCTGTCCTCGACGAGGCAGCGCTCGCCGCCGCGCTCGAACGGGGTGAGATCTTCGCGGCGGGAATCGATGTCTACTCCGACGAACCTCGGGTGTCGCCGGAGCTCCTGCGTGCACCGCGCACGGTTCTCCTGCCGCACATCGGCAGCGCCTCACTCGCGACCCGGCGCCGCATGGCCCTCATGGCGACGAGTGGCGTGGCTGCGGCGCTTGCCGGGTCCTGACCGGAGATGGGCGTCCTCATCGCGCCGGACAAGCTCCGCGGCACGCTGAGCGCCCGCGCCGCGGCCGAGGCTCTGTCCGACGGACTCGTCGCCGCCGGCGCGCAGACGACCTGTCTGCCTCTGTCTGACGGCGGCGAGGGCTTCCTCGACGCTCTGGGAGGTTCGAACCGCACGAGCGAGGTCGCGAACGCCTTCGGCGCGCCGGTGACCGCGCCGTGGATGCTGCGCGACGGGCGGGCGGTCATCGAGTCGGCGATCGTGATCGGGCACGTGGCCGGCATCATTCCTGATCCGGCACGAGCCGAGTCGGCGACGACGTATGGCCTTGGTGAACTGATCGCGGAAGCCCTGCGCGCCGGTGCGCGCCAGGTCAGCGTCGGGTTGGGCGGTTCGGCGACGAGCGACGGCGGGGCCGGCGCCCTGGAGGCACTTGAGGGGCTCATCCCGTTCGAACCTGACCGTGAGATCGTGCTCGCCACGGACGTCACGACCGGTTACCTCGAGGCGGCCCGGGTCTTCGGTCCGCAGAAGGGTGCCGACCCCGCCGCGACCATCCGACTGGAGCACCGCCTGGCCGCCCGAGCCGAGCTGCTGCGGGCACGGTTCGGGCGCGACGTCAGCACGGTTGCCGGAGCCGGGGCGGCGGGAGGTCTGGCGGGCGGGTTGTGGGCGGCCGGCGCACACATCGTGCCCGGTTTCGCGTTCGTGGCCGGGCACGTCGGCCTCGCGGTCCAGGTCGCGGCGGCTGATCTCGTCGTCACCGCCGAAGGCCGCCTCGACGGCACCTCCTTCGCAGGCAAGGTGGTCGGCGGGGTGCTCGCCGAGGCAGCGCGTGCCGGCGTCCGCGCCGTCGTGATCGCCGGGCAGGTCGAGCGTGAGGCCGTCCGCCTCTCGTCGGCACCGGTCATCGACCTGTCGGAACGGTTCGGTGCGGAGCGAGCGACACGAGCGGCGGCCGACTGTCTGCGCCTCGCCGCCCCTCTCATCCTGGCGGCGTGGTCGTGAACCGCCCGCACGAGAGGACGCGTCCGGCGGCACTTCATTGCGGCGGCCGCCGTTTCGGCGCCGACCGTCCCGACGGCCGCGACAGAAGATGACGCTCACCGACCTCGGCGCGGGATCGCGCGTGCCTGAGGCGTCTTGCAGGCTCAGCTGAGGTCGGATCGATAGAGGTGACAGGCGACCTCGACGCGCTCGGCTTCGTCGCCGACGGAGCGGAGCGCGGGATCAGCACCGGGGTGGAAACCGAGGACGACGCCCCCCGGGCGTTCCTCGGTCGTGGCGATGCCCCTCCAGAAAGGCTCGTCCGGGCTCGCCGCGCGGTGCTCCTCGAGCAGAGCGACGACGTCGGCCGCAGAGCGGCCGGAGGCGCAGGGCAGCGTGGCGACCTGGGACGGCGCATCGAGTGCGTCGAGACCGCCGACGATCGCCCGCTCGCGCTGGAACTCGGTCGGGCCGAGTTTCGCCCAGCGTTCCTCGAGCAGGGCGCGTAGGTCGCGACTCTCCCATCCGCACGGTTCGAACGCCCGTGGGCAGCGGGGATGGAACGAGCAGCCGAGCGGTGGCACCGCCGCGTCGGGCACCTCGCCGCGGGGGAGATCGCGAGGCACGTGATGGCGGGGGTCGGGCTCGGGGATCGCCTCGAGGAGGGCCTTCGTGTAGGGATGACGCGGATGGGCGTAAACCTCGGCCGCGGAGCCGATCTCGATGATCCGTCCGAGGTACATGATCGCGATCCGATCGCAGAAGTAGCGCGCCGTCGCGAGGTCATGGGTGACGTAGAGATAGGTGAGCCCGAGATCGCTCTTCAGGTCGTCCATGAGCTGGAGAACCTTGGCCCGCACGCTCATGTCGAGCATCGAGACGGGTTCGTCGGCGATGACGAGCTCTGGACCGAGGATGATCGCCCGGGCGAGCACGGCGCGCTGCTTCTGGCCACCGGAGAGGTCGCTCGGGTACTTGCGAAGGAAGCGGTCGACGGGCACGAGACCGACACGTTCGAGCGCCTCGCCGACGAGCTTCTTCACCAGCCGGTCGTCGCGGGCGATGCCGTGGATGCGCAGCGGGTGGCCGACCGCTTGGAGGATGGTCATCGCCGGATTGAGCGAAGCGTGCGGATCCTGGAAGATGAGCTGCATCCGCTTGCGCAGAGGCCGGAAGCGCCGCTCCGACAGGTCGGAGATCTTCTCCCCGTCGAGCGAGATCGACCCTTCGGTGACGTTCACGAGAGAGAGCACCGCCCGCGACAGGGTCGTCTTGCCACTGCCGGACTCGCCGACCAGTCCGAGCACCTCGCCGCGGCGCAGCTGGAAGCTCACGCCGTCGACCGCTTTGACCGATCCCGTGTCGTGGCCGAGCATCCGCTGGATGAAGTTGCCCCGCAGCGCGAAGTGAACCTTCACATCGCGCACGTCGAGAAGGACGGGGGCGCTCGAGAGGTCAGGCTTCGTCGGCAATGCCGATCTCCTCGCGTTCGAGCGGGACGCGGCCATCCGCGGTCAGGTTGTCGAAAGGACCGTGAAGCCAGCACTCCGCGAGGTGGCCCGGGCGCACCTCCGTACCGATCGGCTGGTCGCCGGCGCAGACCCGCATCGCCCGGGGGCAGCGCGGGTGGAACCGACACCCCGACGGCGGTTCGACGAGATCGGGCGGTGCTCCGGGTATGAAGTGGAGCTCGCGCGTCGACAACGAGATCGTCGAGCGCATGAGCTCTTGGGTGTACGGGTGTTCCGGGCGGCTGAAGATGTCGTCGACGGCGCCCTGTTCGACGATGCGCCCCGCGTACATCACCGCGACGCGGTCGCACGACTCGGCGACGATGCCGAGGTTGTGCGTGATGAGCAGCAGCGAGGCGTCGAAATTCTGCTTCAGATCGGCGATGATCGAGAGGATCTGCGCCTCGACGAGCACGTCGAGGGCTGTCGTCGGCTCGTCGGCGATGACGAATCTCGGGCGGAAGACGAGCGCGAGCGCGATCATGATCCGTTGTCGCATACCCCCCGAGAACTCGTAGGGATAGTTGCGAAAGCGCGTCGGCGGGATGCCGACGCCGCCGAGGGCCTCGAGGGACCGTCGCCGCACCTCGGCGTCGGAGATGTCGGGTTCGTGGGTCCGCAACGCCTCGGCGAAATGATCCGAGATCCGCATGAGCGGATCGAGACGGGTCATCGGCTCCTGGAAGACGAGCCCGATCTCGGGTCCGCGCAGTTTTCGCATCTCGCCCTGCGAGGCTTCCACGAGGTTGCGACCGGCGAAGTCGACCACGCCGTCGCGGGTCGCGCCCGCAGGCAGGAGGCCGAGCAGCCCACGCCCGAGCGTCGACTTGCCACACCCGGACTCGCCGACGAGTCCGAGCGTCTCGCGCTCGCGGATCTCGAAGCTGACGCCGTCGACAGCGCGCACCGGGCCCCGGTCGGTCCCGTACCAGACGCGCAGGTCGCGCACCCGGATGACGGGCTTGGCGGCGGCGACGGCGATGGTCGTCGCCTCGCGCTGCCCGCCGGGCATCGCGTACCTGCGGTGGTTCGGCCGTCGCATCAAGGGGTTGTAGCTGTCATTCAGCCCTTCACCGACGAGCGTGAGGCCGGTGACGAGCAGGATGATGGCGATACCCGGGAACAGCCCGGTCCACCAGAAGCCGGCCTGGGCGTCCGAGATGCCGCGCGAGATGTCGTATCCCCATTCGGCGGCGACCGAGGGGTCCATGCCGATGCCGAGAAACGAGAGTCCGGCGAGCGTGAGGATCGCGTCGGCGGCGTTGAGCGAGGCGACGACCGGAACGGATTGGATGACGTTCGCGAACACGTATCGGCGGATGACCGTGCGCGGTCTCGCGCCGAGGGCACGTCCCGCCTCCACGTACGATTCCTCCCGCACCGAGAGCACGCTGTTGCGGACGACACGGAAGTACTGCGGGATGTAGACGACGGTGATCGCGATGGCCGCGGTGAAGACGCCCCCGCCGACCGAGTTCTGGAGGAGGAAGGCGATGACGATCGCGAGGAGCAGATACGGGAAGGCGAAGATGGAGTCGTTGAACAGGACGAGCGTCCGGTCGAGCCAACCTCCGAAGTAACCCGAGACGAGCCCGAGGGGCACGCCGATGACGACGCTGAACGCGAGGGCGAGCACGACGACCTCGATGGAGGTGCGCGCCCCGAAGATGACCCGGGAGTAGACGTCTTCGGAGACGACCGTCGTGCCCATCCAGTGCGTCGCCGACGGCGCGCCCTGCTGGGGGAAGCGGACCCCGTGCGCGATGTACTGGTTGAAGCCGTAGGGCGCGATCTGTGGCGCGAACACGGCGAGCACGACGAAGAACAAGGTGATGGCGGCGCCCGACCAGAAGATCCAGCGTGGCAACCCCCGGGCGGCGAGGAGCGGGGCGATCGCGTGGTGCATCCCTCGCATCCGCCCGGCGCCGCCTTCGGGCGGTTCGTCCAACAACCCTCTGGGGTTGGCGCTGACCTGCGCCGTTGTCGCCATCAGTAGCGCACCCGCGGGTCGATCCAGGCGTTCAACAGGTCGATGATGAGACTGATCGCGACGACCGCGAGCGCGAAGACCGTGATGATTCCTTGGACCGCGATGTAATCGCGGGCCTCGAGGTAGATGATGAGCTCGTTGCCGATTCCCGGCCAGTTGAAGGTCTCCTCAGTGAGAACGGCGCCGGAGAGCAGAAGCGCCGCTTGGAGACCGGTCACCGTGATGATCGGGACGAGCGCGTTGCGGAAAGCGTGACGGACGACGACAGCGCGCTCCTTGAGCCCGCGCGCCCGGGCGGCTTCCACGTAGTCGCCCTTCATCGTCTGGATGACGTTGACGCGCACGAGGCGGAGCACGACTCCCGAGATGACGAGGCCGAGCGTCATCGCCGGCAGGACGAGGTGGGCGAAGAGGTCCGGCAGGTCTCCCCACTGGCCGTCGATCATCGCGTCGATGATGGGAATGTTGGTGTGTGGGGTGAGGTTGGCCTGGATGATGACGCTCGCCTCGCTCGAGGTCGGTAGCCAGTTCAGGATGTGTCCGAACAGCAGCTGCGCGAGCAATCCGAGGAAGAAGACCGGCGCCGCGTAGATCACGATGCCGAAGATGCGCGCTGAGGCGTCCACCCAGGTGTCGCGCATCCGCCCGGCGAGCATGCCGAGCGGGATGCCGACGACGATCGCGACGAACATCGCCGCGGCGGTGAGTTCGAGCGTCGCGGCGCCGTTCTGGGCGATGATCTGCGTGACCGGCCGCTGGTCGGTGAGCGACGTCCCCAGGTTGCCCGTGAACACCTGTCGCAGGTACTCGCCGTACTGGACGAGGAGGGGTTTGTCGTAGCCCGCGGCGCGCTCACGGGCGGCGAGCTGCGCTGGGGAGAGGTGCCCGCCGAGCGCCGCGAGGATTGGGTTTCCCGGGGCGACTCTCATCAGCATGAAGACGAGCGTCAGCAGGATCAGCACCATCGGCAGCACGAGCACGAGCCGCGTGAGGATGTAGCGGCGCAGCGAGCCTGCCGACGAGGACAACTTGGAGGTTCCTTTCGAGGGTCGGGTCCCAAAGGAGGCCGGGCGAGGTGCCCGGCCTCCTTTGGGTCATCCGGCTAGGACTTGCCGATCAGCCAGAAACGGAACGTGTACGACGCGTCGAGCGTCGACAGGACGCCGGTCACGCCGTCGCGCACTCCCGCGACCTGGCCTCCCTGCCAGATCGGGATGAGGGGTGCGTCCTCGGCTGTCAGCGTCTGGAGTTTCGCGAACGCGACGTTCCGAACCGACTGGACCGTGGAGGCTTCCTCCTCCGCGATGTACTTGTTTACTTGCATGTTGCAGTAATGGTTGTTCATCCAAGCGTCGTTGCAGAGGTAGAAGGGACCGGTGTAGTCGTCGGCGTCCGGGTAGTCCGGGAACCACCCGAACAGGGACACCCCGTACTGGTTGGTCGTTCCCGCCTGCACGTACGTGGACCATGCGGCCGTGTTCAGCGACACGTTGAACAGACCGCCGGTGTCGATCTGGCGCTGCAGCTCTGTCGCAAGGTCGGTGTCCCCGTAGTGGTCGGTGTTGTACCAGAGGGTGAACGCCACCGGGGTCTTGACACCGGCCGCCTTGAGGACGGCCTTGGCCTTCGCGACGTTCGGAGACGTGCCGTAGACGTCGGCGAACGAGTTGATGTGGCCCGCGAGCGCGTCGGCGATGATCGAGTAGAGCGGCTTGACCGTTCCCTTGTAGACGTGCGTCGCGATGTCCTGGCGGTTGACGAGGTACGCGACCGCCTGACGGATCGCGTGCTTCTGCGCCGATGTCGAGCCGGGCTGGACTCTTAGGTTGAACACGATGTACCGGATCTCGATGCCCTTGCCTTGGTCGACCGTGATGCCCTTCGACTTCTCGAGCGCGAGGATCTGCGTCGGGCTCAGTTCGCGATAGGCGATGTCGACTGCGTCGGACTCGAGGTCCGAGACGAGCGTCGAGCCGCTCTCTTCGTACCGGACGATGAACTCGTCGTTGTGCAGCACGTCGTTCCCGCCGTAGTGCGCGTTCGGCTTGAACACGGCGAGTTGGTCCGGCGTGTAGGACGCGAGGTAGTAGGGACCGGACCCGATGGTCTTCCCAGCGGCGGAGGGTTGCAGCTTGTTGAACGCGTAGACCTTCGCGTCGACGATGGCGCCGGCGCCGGTCGTGAGCACGTCCGGCCAGGCCGCGTCGGCGCTCTTGAGCTTGAATGTGACGGTGTTCCCCGAGTAGCTCACGCTCTTCATGGGCGCGATGAGGCTCTGGGGACCATCCGAAGCCTTGATCTTGTTGATCCGGTTGAACGAATACGCCACGTCGGCAGCGGTGACCGGGTCGCCGTTCGAGAAGAACTGCTTCGGCTTCACGGTGCAGACGTAGGTGGTCGCTCCTGTTCCCTTCCACGCGCAGGTCCCGGCGTCAGAGACGATCGTCGTCGTGCCGGGCACGTACTTGAGGAGCGTCTGATAGACGTTGTAGATGACCGTCCAGGACGGCAGGTCGTAGGAGCCCGCCGGGTCCAAGGACACGATGCGGTCCGTCGTGCCCAAGGTCACCGTGACGTTGGGTGGAGCGTGGTGCGTGGCATGCTGCGTCGCGGCCCCGCTCGTGTTCGCCCAGGCCGTGACCGGAACGATCAGCGCCACCCCCACCGCCACGCCCGCCAAGCGGCTAAGGGTCGATCGTGTTAGTCGTTTGTCTCGTTGCATCAAACCCCCTTCATTTGAGATGCGGCCGGCCCCGACAAGGATCGGGGCCTGTTGGCTTGCTGGAGATCCCCAGGGTTGACCTGCAGAAACGCAACCCGTGCATGTTCGCACACGCTGCCAAATCGAGCCAAACGGACGCTCGCCGGACGCGAACCTTTCGCGGGCGCACCGGTCTGACTCGGGCGCGCGTCGGGCGGTGCGTCGCCGCGCACCTCCCGCGCTCGAATGCGGCCCTGCAGGGAGAGGTGAACAGGTGTACCGGGATGACGCCCCAGCGCCGGCGCGGCCCACGACTTCAGGAGCGCGCGCGACCGTCGCGCGCCGTCGGACTTGGGTGTTCTGAGGACCCGGGGCGAGAACTCGGTCGCGCCCTTAGAAGACCGGGAAGGTCCAGATCAGCCGACGTGACTCGCGGCCGACTTCGAGGCCTCCTTCGACTTCTTCGCGGCGCGCTTCTCTTTTACGCTCCGCCCCGGTTTCTTCGTGCTCGTCTTCTTCGGTGACTTGTCCGCCATCGTCTGGTCCTTTCAAGACGGCCGCTTCATCCCGATTGTCGCGTAGTCCGCGTCAGTTTGCTTCGCGCATCTCCACGCGATGATACGGCGACATCTTTGCCGAGTCGTCGGATGGAACCCGCGACCATCTGGCTTGCCTTGTCATGGGTGACGAACGAGGATCGTCGTGTTCACAGGACAGCGCGCAACCGATCATTCCCGAGCGTCGCCGCGCTCGGTGTCGCGGCGGTCGGGATCGTTCTCGCGGCCGATCTCTGGCCGGCGACGTCGCGTGCCGCACCCGCTCCGCCGGCCGGAACGCGCGCGCAACCGCGTCTTTCGTGCTCGACCGCGGGCAAACTGGCCACCTGGCGACTGTCCCGTCTCGCGGCTCAAACGCTGGCAACCGCGGCGGCGGAGGACGACGTCAGCGCGGTGTCCCACGAGGTCTCGATCGGCATCGGCGGGATCATCCTCTTCGGATCGGCTGCGCCGACTGACCTCGCGCGCCAACTCGCCGCGCTCGAAGCCCGTGCGCTCGGAGGGGTGAAGCCGCTCGTCATGACGGACGAGGAGGGGGGCCCGGTGCAGCGGATGGCGAATCTCGTCGGATCGATACCAGCGGCGCGGACGATGGGCGCGACGATGACTCCAGCCCAGATCGAAGCGCTGGCGACACGGGTCGGTCGACGCATGCTTGCTGCGGGAGTGACGATGGACCTCGCGCCCGTGCTCGACGTCGACGGAGGCGCTGGGCCGAACGCTCGTGATCCCGACGGGACCCGGTCGTTCAGCGCGAGGGTCGCTGTCGCGGCGAACGACGGTCTCGCGTTCGCTGCGGGCCTCGAGCGGGCCGGGGTCATCGCCGTGGTGAAGCACTTTCCCGGTCTCGGTGGCGTGAGCGAGAACACCGACATCGGTCCCGCCACAACGATCGCCTGGAGCCGACTCGAGCGAACGGGTCTTGTCCCGTTCGTGGACGCGATCAGCGCCGGGACCCCCGCCGTGATGGTCGCCAACGCGAGCGTCCCCGGTCTCACGTCGCAGCCGGCGATCCTGTCGGCGGTCGTCGAGACCTCGTTGCTGCGGGGACGCCTCCACTTCAAAGGGCTGATCGTCACGGATGCGTTGAACGCCGAGGCGATCGTCGCGACCGGGCTGACGTTGCCCCAGGCAGCGGTCGCGGCGCTGCGCGCCGGCGCCGACCTGCTCCTCTATCAGGCGTCGGGTGAAGGCGACGACGCCGTGACCGATCAGATCGTGCACGCGATCGTGGAAGCGGTCGCGAGCGGCAAGCTGTCGCGGTCGCAGCTCTTCGCGGCCGCCAGCTATGTGCTCGCGGCGAAGAAGGTCGACCTGTGTCCGCGTGGTTGAACGCGACACCGACCCGAGAACGGTTGCCTCTCGTTCGCATCTTCGGCCCGTGTCAGTCGGCGCGTTGTGATCCCGCGGCATCGACGCGCCACGCCGGGAGGCCGGTCCGTAGGTCGTGCTCCGAGGAGCTGCGGACCGTTCAGTAGACCCTGGCGTAAACGAGGATGGCAAGCACCACGATGATCAGGCCGACGACCGGCACGAGGATCGCGCGCGACGCCCGCGTCGCGACCCGGACGCCGCCGACGACGACCAACAGGGCGCCGACGACGATGCCGACGATCCCCGCGAGATGGTGTTTGCTGAGCGTGCCAAGAACTGGTGACAACGTGCCGATGACGTGCATCGGTTTCTCCCTCGTCGATCTGCGCGGACCGCGAGACTGTAGCGATCGGACAGCTGGTCGCGCGACGGACGGCGTCGGCTCTCTCGAGCCCCGGTACGTCGGCTGGGATCGTCGGATCGCCGTGGCGATCGTCTGACCTGTGGGCTCGTCCGCCAGGATGACGAACGGCCCTGAGCAGCCTGAACCGAATTCGACCGCTCTCCCTCGGGTGGCTCCTCGCCCCAGCGCCGACTCGTTCTGCCACGCCTCGTGAGCCGGATCCGGCGCGTGCTCGCCCTGCTCTCCTGCGACGGGTTGACCGGGACCCATGAACTACTCGGTTGGGCAAAGAAGGTGCGATGGTCCTCACGCGACGCGTTCGCCACCGACCGTGCCGCGCCAGGAGCGATCACTTTCCGTGACACGGGGCGTCATCGACCCCCGAGACCCTCGTGTCGCGGGACGGTCGAATGTCCCGTAGGCTGCTACCAGCACGAGGTCAAGAGGACCGCGCGCGCTGTTGAGAGAGAGAATCCGAATTGGCAACTGGAACCGTGAAGTTCTTCAACTCCGAGAAGGGATATGGCTTCATCTCGCGTGAGCAGGGCGATGACGTATTCGTCCATTACTCAAGTATTCAGGGAACGGGCTACAAGTCCCTCGAGGAGGGCCAGCGCGTCGAATTCGACGTCGTTCCGGGCCGCAAAGGCGAGGAAGCCCAGAACGTGCGGGTGGTCTAGGCCTTTCTGAAATCGCACCAAGGAGCCCGTCGGCATTTGCCGGCGGGCTCCTTTCTTCTCGGGCCCGAGCCGGAGTCGCGGCGCAACTCGGGCTCGACGTCGTAGCATCCCTCGAGCCGGCGATCACGATCGAAGGAGCGGGCAGTGCGCAAGCCGTCACCGTGGGCGAGCGGTCGCGCGGGAGACGACGAGAACCGGCTCGGCGAAGAACCTGATGTCGGCGTGCCGACGGACGCGCGCCAACGGAGCTGGCGCGCCGGGGGCGGGTCGGTCGCCGGAAGGGAGGCGCGATGAAAGACCCGGTGGTCGTCGCCGTGGGTTCGTTGCTCCGTTCGGCTGCCCACGTCTCGCATTCGCACCCCGGGAGCATGCACTACTGGCAGGCGATCATCCTCGGGGTCTTGCAGGGGGTCACCGAGCTCTTCCCGGTCTCGAGCATCGGGCACACGGTCGTCTTCCCGGCGCTGTTCGGATGGCACAACGTCGTCACCGCCCAGTCTGCCTCAGAGTCGTTCTGGCTCGCCTTTCTCGTCGGGCTCCACGTCGGGACCGCGATCGGCCTTGTGGTGTTCTTCCGCAAGGACTGGGTGAAGATCGTCGGGGCGCTTGTCGTTTCGGCCCGGCGGAGGGTGATCGCGACGCCAACGGAGCGCCTCGGCTGGCTGCTCGTCGTGGCGACGATTCCCGCCGGGATCACCGGGGTCGTCCTCGAGCACCCGCTCCGGGTGCTCTTCTCCAAGCCCGTACCGGCGTCTGCCTTCCTCGTCGTGAACGGCTTCATCCTCGCGACGGGCGAACTCCTGCGGCGGCGACGCGTCGCCCGGTTGCTCGACCGCGAGCGTGGGCACGACGCGCAACCAGGTCCCCGCCGACCTGATCGCGCGCTCGCGACGCTCGACATGAAAGAGGGCTTTGTCATCGGCGTCGCGCAGGTGTTCGCGCTCGTGGCCGGAATCAGCCGTTCCGGGATCACGATCGTCGCGGGTCTCGTGCGTGGCCTCGATCACGAGGACGCGGCACGCTTCTCCTTCCTGCTCGCGACGCCGATCATCCTCGCCGCCGGCGTCTACAAACTGCCGGATCTGCTCGGGACGACCGGCGATGGCGTGAGGGGCCAGACGCTCGCCGCGGCCGTCTGTGCGGGTGTCGCCGCGTGGCTCTCGGTGCGGTACCTCACGCGTTGGTTCACGACCCGGACGCTCACGCCGTTCGCCGTCTACTGCGTCGTCGTCGGCTCCGCGCTGCTCATCCGCTTCAACTGACGGGACCGGATCGGCTTCGTGTTGCAAGCTGATCTCCGAGCCACCTCGCGGCGAGCACTGACCACGATCGAGCCTTGAGCTCTGGGGTTGGAGCATGCCCTGCCAGGGTGCGCGTTCGCGTCACGGCCCGCCCAGGGTGGCGTTCGTCAGGGGGCGGTCACGACCCGGAAGAGCTCGGCGAGACGCCCGTCGGGCAGGCCGGCGCGGCGGGCCCCGTTCGCGAGCCACGTGCCGACGCGTTCGGCGAGCCACTCGCCCCCAGCGACCTGGCTCACGTGACAGCGCAGCGCGGCGATCTTGCGGTCGAATGAGGCGGTGACGTCGACGGCGCGGTTCGCCTCGGGATGTGCGGTGAGCCACAGCTCCCGCACCACGTGGGGTTCGAGTCCTTCAGCGAGGAGCTCTGGGTGCGCGAAGGGATTGCGGGCGTCGGGGTAGAAGGCGCCGACGGTGGCTTCCCCCGCCGCGAGGTGGTCCGGGTGCGATGCGCCGAGCGTGTCCCAGTTCCGGTCGGGCGACTGGCAGACGACTCGCTCCGGGCGGAGTTGGCGGATCACGCGGCTGATGTCGCGTCGCAGATCGCTCGACGGCACGACCCCGCCGTCGGGGTAGCCGAGGAAGCGCACGTCGTGGACGCCGACGACGGCTGCCGCGGCGCGCTGTTCGTCCCGACGGAGTCGGGCCATCGCCGCGCGGCCGATCGAGCGGTCGGACCCTCCGGCGTCGCCGTCGGTGACGATGCAGTAGGACACGTCCATTCCGGCGTCGGTCCAGAGCGCCACCGACCCGGCGACACCGAAGTCAACGTCATCTGGGTGAGCTGCGACGACGAGCACACGGGTGACGTCCGGCTCGATGCCGTCGATGACGGTCGGCGGCGTCCTATCGCGCATGGGTCGTGCGTTCGGTCATTTCGGGAGGCTAGCGCCGCGAGCACGCGGCGCACGTCCCGGCGAGCACGACGTGCCCCACGCGCGTCGAAGCCGGGTCGCGACTCAGCCCGTCGCCGAGCGGACCGTCCGCTACGCTCCCGCCATGTTCCGGCGGCAGGTACGCCCAGACACGACGACCGACCTTTTCTAGGATGCGGCCGATGGTCGACTCGTCGGACGGTTCCCGAGGGGCCGAGCCGTCGACGAGTTCTCCGGACACGGCGATCGACGACGCGCGGACCCTCGCCGTTGAGGCCGAGACCGAGCTCGGGGCGATCGAACTGGCAATCGAGCGCCTCGCGCGCGGCACGTACGCGTCGTGCGAGCTGTGCGGATCGCCGATCGGGCCGGAACGGCTCGCCGCGTCACCGACGGAGCGGCGCTGCGGGGCCCACGGCGCGCGCGACTGAGCGGTGTCGTCTCCGGTGGCGCCGGAGGCGGCGAGAAGGTTCAGGCCTTCTTCGTCTCCTGGAAGATCCGATCGATCTCGGCAATGCCCTCGAGCAGTCGGTCCGCGACCGCGGTGTCACAGGTCTTCTTGGCCTCACCGGCAGCCTTGGTCGTCGTCCAGACCAGCTCGTGCAGCTCGGGGAAGCGCTGGGCGTGCTCGGGCTTGAAGTAGTCGGTCCACAGCACCCAGAGGTGGTGCTTTACGAGCTCCGCCCGCTCTTCTTTGATCATGATGGCGCGCTGGCGGAACACGGGATCGTCGGACGCGTTGAACTTCTCCATGCAGGCCTTCACCGACTCCGCCTCGATACGAGCCTGCGCGGGGTCGTAGACGCCGCAAGGCAGGTCGCAGTGAGCGAGCGCGGTGCGCGGAGGCGCGACCCGGTCGGCGAGAGAGAGTAGGTATGAGGTGAGTGGCATGCCACGACTCCTTCGATCGCTGTCCCTTACCCGCCGTGGCGGCGGAGATGCCGGCGCCGAGGCGGACGGCGCGGTCAACACTAACGAGGTGCGCCACGCGCGATACCGCCCGCGCGCGCTCGTCGCCGCGGGCGCACGGACCCTGCGGATCCCGACCCGTGTCGCCGTCGCCGGCCCCAGCATGTTGCCGACACTGCGTGACGGTGACCATTGCCTGGTTCGCAGGACTCGGCGGGTCGTGCCGGGGGACCTCGTCGTGCTCGTCGACCCCGAGGGGTCGCGGTGTCTACTCGTGAAACGGGTCGTCGCTGTCACGCCCGGGGGAACCGTCGTCGCGGGCGACAATCCCGGCGCCAGCCGCGACAGCCGGAACTTCGGTGCGGTGCCACCCTCAGCACTCGTCGGGGTGGCGTGGTACCGCTACGCACCGGCGGGTCGGGTCGGCCGCGTCCGCTGAGAGCACTGGTGCGGCAGGCGGGAGCCGTGCCGTTACGCTTGGCGTACATGCGCAAGCTGGCGGTGGTTTCGATGCACACGTCGCCCCTCGCCCAACCCGGCAGCGGCGACGGCGGCGGGATGAACGTCTATGTGCGCGAGTTGTCCTCGTCGCTCGCCCGGGCCGGTGTCGCCTGCGACGTCTACACGCGGTCCTCGTCCGAGGACCTGCCGTCGTTCGTCGAGGTCGAGCCGGGGCTGACGGTCCACCACATCGACGCCGGTCCCCGCCGACCGGTGGCGAAGGGGCTCCTCCACGAGCTCGTCGGCGCCTTCACCGAAGCCGTTGCCGAACGCATGGCCGGGTGTGAGGCGCTCGGCGCGCCCCGGGCCGACGCGATCCACGCCAACTACTGGCTCTCGGGGATCGCGGGTCACGCCTTGAAGCACCGGCTCGGCGTCCCGCTCGTCTCGACGTTCCACACCCTGGACCGTGTGAAGGCCGAGGCGAGCCCGGAGGAGTTCGACCAAGCCGACCCCGGAAGGCGCGCCCGCGCCGAGGCAGAGATCATCGGTTGCTCGGACGCGATCCTCGCGTCCTGTTCGGTTGAGCTCGACCAGCTCGTCGAGCTCTACGGCGCCGACCCGTCTCGTGTCGAGATCGTCGCGCCGGGCGTCGACCACGCCTTCTTCTCGCCAGGCGACAAGCCCCAGGCCCGCCGGGCGCTCGGGCTGGACGGATCCGAGCCGCTCCTGTTGTTCGTCGGCCGCATCCAGCCGCTCAAGGGGACCGACGTCGCCGTCAGGACGCTCGCCGCGCTCGACCGCCTCGGTGTCGCCGGTGGACGCCTCGCCGTCGTGGGCGGTCCGAGCGGTCCGAACGGGGACGCCGCGGTCGCGACGCTGCGCTCGCTCGTCGTCGACCTCGGACTCGGTGATCGGGTCGCGTTCGTCCCACCGCAGCCGCACGAGCGGCTCTCGACGTACTACCGGGCGGCGGACGTCTGTCTCGTGCCGAGCCGCTCGGAGTCCTTCGGCCTCGTGGCGCTCGAGGCGGCGGCCTGTGGCACGCCCGTCGTCGCCTCCGCCGTCGGCGGTCTCACCACCCTCGTCGACCACGGCGAGACCGGTTTCCTCGTCGAGGATGGTGGCGTCGACGTCTTCGCCGGGCACGTCGCCGCCCTCGTCGCTGACCCCGGGCTCGCGGCTCGCCTCGGCGAGGCGGCGGCGCGGCGCGCCCGGTCCTACACCTGGTCGCTCGCCGCGGCCCGCCTGCGCCGGCTCTACAACGACCTGACGGCGCGCACCCTCGTCGAGTGCGGCTGAGGCAGCAGCGGCCATGAGCGTCCGGCTCTGCGTCGTCGGCGGAGGTCGGATGGGGTCCGCCCTCGTCGCCGGGTTGCTCGCCGGCGGGTGGGGCGCGCCGGGCGAGATCGCGGTCGCCGAGCGCGTCGCAACGGCGCGCGAGGTGCTACGCGCCCGGTTCCCCGGGCTCGTCGTCGTCGACGAGCCCGTCGCGGCCGAGGGGCTCCTCGTGGCGGTGAAGCCGCACGACGCCGAGGCGGTCTGTCGGCAGCTGGGTGGCTTGGGCTACCGGCACGTCCTGTCGATCGCCGCCGGGATCACGACCGAGAGCCTCGGCGAGTGGTTCGGCGGGAACGTCGCGGTGGTGCGGGCGATGCCGAACACCCCGGCGCAGATCGGGTCGGGCGTGACCGTCGTCACCGGCGGCGCGGGTGCGACCGAAGCGGACCTCGTCTGGGCTGAGGGACTCCTCTCGGCCGTCGGCACCGTCGTCCGGCTCCCCGAGGAACTGCTCGACGCCGCGACGGGGCTCTCGGGGTGCGGGCCGGCCTACCTCTACTACCTCGCCGAGGCGCTGAACTCGGCCGGCGTCGCCGCCGGGCTCGACGGCGCCGTCGCCCGCCAGCTCGTCGATCAGACGCTCTACGGGGCGGCCCGGATGATCCTCGACACCGGTCGGCCGGCCGACGTGCTGCGCGGGGAGGTCTCCTCCCCCGGAGGGTCGACCGAGGCGGCGATCAACGTGCTCGAAGCGCGCCAGGTGCGCGCCGCCTTCGCCGCCGCGGTCGCCGCGGCGGTCGCCAGGGCCGGCGAGCTCGGGGACGCGCGCCGCGCGCCGCGACAAAGACCCAGGTGATCGCCGGGCACGACAAAATCTTGTTCCCCTCTTTCCACACGAGCCCCGCTGGCCTACAGTCGTGTCGGCGGAGAGGGGTGATCGAGCTGTCCATCCAATACACGAAGTCGCATTTCCTCACGGTGGGCGAGGTCGCGCAGATGCTGCGGATCTCGAACATGACCGTCTACCGGCTCATCAGCTCCGGGCAGCTGCCCGCAGTCCGCGTCGGCAAGTCCTACCGGCTGCGCGACGAGGACGTCGACGCCTACCTCGCCGCACGGTTCACCGAGGCGGGCTAGACGCTCTTCCCGTCACCGCGTGCCCGATGGCTCCTCGCCGTCGGCGCGGTGGGGAGCCCGATGAAGACGGGTGCGGTCCCGCTGGCATGCAGCCGCGACCCGCTCGGGCCGGCCACGACCCCGAGGTGAACACCGTTCGCCGGTGCACGGCGCGACGGGACCGAGCCAGAGTCGCCGCGTCCCTTGTCGACACCGTCACCGACGGCGGCACCGGGCGGAGCTCGATCGGGTGTCGTCCGTCCCACCGCGCGTCGTTAGCGTGCATGACATGGCGGGGGAGGGGCGGTCGCGAGCGGGCAATCGGGTTCCGGGCCCGACCGTGGCGCGCCTGCCGCTGTATCACCGGGCGCTCTCGGTCATGGCCGAGCGGGGCGTCACGCAGATCTCGTCGGTCGAGCTCGCCGCCGCGGTCGGGGTGAATCCGGCAACGCTGCGCCGGGACCTGTCGCGCTTTGGCACCTACGGAACCCGGGGCACCGGTTACGAGGTGCCGCGCCTGCTCGCCCGGGTCGACGGGGCGCTCGCGCTCGACCGGGAGTGGCCGGTCGCGATCGTCGGCGTCGGCAATCTCGGACGGGCGCTCGCCCGGTCGCGGGGTTTCCGCTCCGGGGGGTTCCGGGTGGCCGTGCTCGCCGACATCGACGCTTCGGTCGTCGGGACGATGGTCGACGGCGTCGTCGTCGAGCACCTCGCCCGCCTCGGCGAGGCCTGCGCGCGTGAGCAGGTGCGCATCGGCGTGGTGACGACGCCGGCGAGCGTGAGCCAGTCCGTCGCCGAGCGGCTCGTCGCCGCCGGTGTGCGGTCGATCCTCAACTTCGCACCGGTCGTGCTCGCTGTCCCGGAAGAGGTGACCGTCCGCCAGGTCGACCTCGCCGCCGAGCTTCAGGTGCTCGCCTTCTACCGTTCCCGCCACGGGGGCGCTTTGGACGCGGCCGGCGAGGCGGGCGACCCGGCCCCGGGAGGCGACGTCGCCGCTGGCGGGGACGCAAAGAGCCCGTAGAGTCTGGGCGCGGCGTCCCGCGCCCGGCCGCGGGCCCGCGCAACCCGGTGGCGGTGGGGCGTCGCTCGACAGGGCGAGGAGGTGAGCGTGCCGGTCGTCGTGGTCGGCCTGCACGAGCGGGACGCGCCGCTCGAGGTGCTGGAGTCCGTGGCGTTCCCCGACGAGGAGCTGCCGAAGGCGCTCGCCGGACTCGGTGACAGCCCGCACCTGTCCGAGACCGTGATCCTGTCGACGTGCATGCGCACCGAGGTCTACGCGGTCGCTGAGCGGTTCCACGACGGGGTCGCGGACATCTGTCGTTTCTTCGGCGAGCGGCTCGGCGCCGCCGCCGCCGCGGCCCTCGCCGAGGCACTCGTCGTCGAGCACGACGAGTCGGCCGTGCGGCACCTCTTCGCCGTCGCCTCGGGCATCGACTCACCGGTGCTCGGCGAGGGCGAGATCCTGCGCCAGGTGCGCGCGGCGCACGAGCGTGCCCAGCACGAGCGGACCTCGGGTCCCGTGCTCGACGGCCTGTTCCGCCACGCCGTCGAGGTCGGAAAGCGCGCCCGGGCCGAGACGGGGATCGCCCGGGGCATCACCTCGCTCGCCCACGTCGCGGTGGCGCTCGCCACCGAGCATTTCGGCGGTTCGCTTGGCGGACGGCGGGTCGTCGTCGTCGGTGCCGGCGAGATGGGCGAGGGCCTCGTCGACGCGCTGGCACCTCGCGGCGACCTGGCCGACTTGGTCGTCGTGAGCCGCAGCCGTGCCAAGGCGGACGCCCTGGCGGGCGCGGCCGGCGGACGCGGCGCCGGGCTCGCCGATCTTGAGGCTGCGCTCGTCGACGCCGAGGTGCTGTTCTCGGCGACCTCGGCGCCCGAGATCCTGCTCGGGCCCGAGGTCCTGCGGCGGGCGCGCGCCGGCCGACCGCGGCGCCCGCTCCTCATCGTCGACGCCGCGGTGCCGCGCGACATCGACCCCGCGGTCGCGTCGTTCCCGGACGTCACGCTGTGCGATGTCGACGACCTGCGCAACTTCGCGGAACGCTCGATGGCGACGAGACGAGCCGAGATCGACCGGGTGCGGGCCATCATCGACGGGGAGCTCGGCCGTTACGCGCGCGACGCGCAGGGACGCTCCGTGGCGCCGATCGTCTCGGCGCTGCACGAGCGCGCCGAGCTCATCCGTTCGGCCGAAGTCGCGCGGATCGGCGCGGTGCTCGCCCGGCTGAGCGAGGACGATCGCGCCGCGGTCGAGTCCGTGACACGCCGCATCGTCGCCAAGCTCGTGCACGAGCCGACCGTTCAGGTGAAGAGCGCGGCCGGCTCACCGCGCGGCGAGCGCCTCGCCGAGGCGCTGCGCGCGCTCTTCGGCCTCTAGCCGCGGTGGGTCGCCCGGGAGCTGGGCGCGGCGCACTGCCGCGGGGCTCCGAGTGAAGCCGCTGCGGCTCGCCACACGGGGCAGCCCGCTCGCCCTCGAACAGGCGCGGCGGGTGCAGGTCCGCCTGGGGGCCGTCGACGGCGGTCCCCCGACGGTGCTCGTCGTCGTCGAGTCCCGGGGCGACCGGCGTCCGGATGTCGCCATCCACGCGCTCGGAGGCAGCGGGGCGTTCGTCGCCGAGGTCGAGCGGGCGGTGCTCGCCGGCGACGCCGACGTCGCCGTCCACTCCCTGAAGGACCTGCCGTCCTCGGCCCCGTCCGGGGGACTTGTCCTTGCCGCGACCCCTGAGCGCCTCGACGCGCGCGACGCCCTCGTCGGTCGGAGCCTGGAGGAGCTCGCGCCGGGGGCGACCGTCGCGACCGGTGCCGTGCGGCGGCGGGCCCAGCTCGCGTCGTTGCGCCCGGATCTCTCTTTCGCCGAACTGCGCGGCGCGATCTCCACCCGCCTCGGCCGGGTGCCGCCGGGCGGTGCGGTCGTCACCGCCGTCGCCGCGCTCGAGCGTCTGGGGCTCCTCGACCGTGTCGCTGAGATCCTTTCGACGGCTGTGATGGTCCCCCAGGTCGGTCAGGGCGCGCTCGGCCTGCGCTGCCGGGAGGACGACGCCGCGACGATCGAGCTCTTGGCGGCGATCGACGACGCCTTGGTCGCGCGGGCGGTCGCCGCCGAACGGGCCTTTCTCGCCCGCCTCGGCGGCGGCTGCGACGCGCCGGTCGGCGCCCACGGGACGTGCGACTCGGCGACGGGCCCCGTGACGATCGACGGCTTCATCGCGCGCGAGGACGGGCACGCGCTCGTCCGCGGGACGATGCAGGGAGACGACCCGGTCGTCGTCGGCTCCGCGCTCGCCGATCGGCTCCTCGACGGCGCGGGCGGGAGGTCCCTCGTCCTCCCGGGTGCCGTCGGCGGGTCCGCGCCGCGCCGCGAGCCGCGCCGGCCGCTCGCATCCTGGCGGATCGTCGTCACCCGGGCCGCCGACCAGTCGGCGTCACTGGTCGCGGCGCTCGCCGCCGAGGGGGCGGAGGTGATCGAGCTGCCGACGATCCGCGTCGAGGACCCCGCCGACGGCGGCGCCGCGTTGCGCGAGGCGGCGGCTCGGCTCGGCCGATTCGACTGGGTCGTGTTCACCTCGGAGAACGCCGTCGAGCGCGTCTTCGCCGAGATCCCCGGGGCGCGCGCCCTCCGGGACGTGCGGGTCGCGGCGATCGGCGCCGGCACGGCGCGCGCCCTGCGGCGGCGTGGGGTCGAGCCCGACCTCGTGCCGCGGCGCTTCGTCGGCGAGGCGCTCGTCGAGGGGTTCCCGCCGGGGTTCCCGGGGGGGCGAGTGCTGTTGCCGCGGGCGGCCGTGGCGCGCGACGTCGTGCCCGAGGGGCTGCGACGCCTCGGCTGGCAGGTCGAGGTCGTCGAGGCGTACCGGGCGGTCCCGGTCGAGCTGTCGCCCGAGGCGCTGTGCCGGGCCCGGACGGCGGACGCGATCACGTTCACCTCGTCCTCGACGGTGACCGGCTTCCGCGACGGCGCGCCAACCGGGGAGGTGCCCCCGGTCGTCGTCTCGATCGGGCCGGTCACCTCGGCGACCGTGCGAGCCGCGGGCATGTCGGTCACCGTCGAGGCCGAGGTGCACTCGGTCGACGGGCTCGTTGACGCGCTCGTCGCCTGGGCGATCGGCCACCCGCGCCCGCGGGCCGGGTCGCGGCCGTCGTCGTAGGCTCGGGGCGATGTCGGACCGCGAGGTGGCCTTCGGCGGTGCGGGGTTCCCCCTCCGGCGGTTGCGCCGGCTCCGCCGGACACCGGCGCTGCGCCGGCTGGTCGCCGAGACCCACGTCGTCGTCGACGACCTCGTCGCGCCGTTGTTCGTGCGGGAGGGCATCGCGGCCCCGGTCCCGGTCGCGACGCTCCCGGGCGTATTCCAGCACACCGTCGGCTCCGCCGTCGGCGAGGCGAGGGAGCTGCGCGCGCTCGGCGTGTCGGCGCTCATCATCTTCGGGATCCCGGCCGTGAAGGACCCCGTCGGCACGGCGGCCTCCGCCGCCGACGGCATCGTCCAGGTCGCGCTGCGAGCGCTGAAGGACGCCCTCGGCGACGAGGTCGTCCTCGTCGCCGATTGCTGCCTCGACGAGTACACCGATCACGGCCACTGCGGTGTCCTCGACCGTCGCGGCCGGGTCGACAACGACGCGACGATCCGGCGCTATGGCGCGGTCGCCGTCGCCCAGGCCGACGCCGGGGCGGATCTCGTCGCGCCGAGCGGGATGATGGACGGCCAGGTGGGCGCGATACGCGCCGCCCTCGACGGCGCGGGGCACGCCGAGACCGCCATCCTCGCCTACGCCGCGAAGTTCTCCTCCGCGCTCTACGGACCGTTCCGCGAGGCGGTCCAGGTCACGATCGCAGCCGGCGGCGACCGGCGCGACTACCAGCAGGACCCGGCGAATCGGCGCGAGGCGCTCGCCGAGGTGCGCCTGGACCTCGCCGAAGGCGCCGACATCGTGATGGTGAAGCCCGCCCTGCACTACCTCGACGTCCTCGCCGAGGTGCGTCGCCTGGTCGACGTGCCCGTCGCGGCCTACCACGTGAGCGGCGAGTACGCCATGCTCGCCGCCGCCGCCGAGCTCGGCGTGATCGACCGGGAGGCGATGGTCCTCGAGACGCTCGTGGCCATCAAGCGGGCCGGCGCGGACCTCATCCTCACCTACCTCGCCAGGCAAGCCGCCGAGCTGTTGGGCGGCCGGTAGCGACCGTGGAGCGCGCCGAGAGTTCGGCGTTGTTCGCCCGGGCGCGAGCCGTGATCCCGGGTGGGGTCAACTCGCCGGTGCGGGCCTTCGGGTCGGTCGGCGGCGAGCCCTACTTCGTCGCCGTGGCGGACGGCGCCTACCTCACCGACGTCGACGGGAACCGCTACGTCGACTACGTCCAGTCCTGGGGCGCCTCGATCCTCGGCCACGCCCACCCCGCCGTCGTCGACGCCGTCGCGTCGGCGGCCGCTCGCGGCACGACGTACGGCGCGCCGACCGAGTCCGAGGTCGTCCTCGCCGAGAAGATCACCCGCGTCGTGCCCGGTTGCGAGATGGTGCGACTGGTCTCGTCGGGCACCGAGGCGGCGATGACGGCGGTCCGGATCGCGCGGGGCGTGACGGGCCGGGAGCGCGTCGTCAAGTTCGCCGGCTGCTACCACGGGCACAGCGACGCGCTTCTCGCCCGGGCCGGCAGCGGCGTCGCGACCTTCGGGCTCGCCGACTCGGCGGGAGTCCTCGCCGCCGCCGTGGCCGCGACGGTCGTCGTGCCCTACAACGTCGTGCCCGAGCTCGACGAGCGGGTCGCCTGCGTCATCGTCGAGCCGGTCGCGGCGAACATGGGGCTCGTCGCGCCGGCGCCGGGGTTCCTCGCCGGCCTGCGCCGCGCCTGTGACGACGTCGGGGCACTTCTCATCTTCGACGAGGTGATCACCGGCTTCCGGATCGGCCCCGCCGGCGCCGCGGGGCGGTACGGCGTGCGGCCGGACCTCTACTGCTTCGGCAAGGTGATCGGCGGCGGCCTGCCGCTCGCCGCCGTCGGCGGCAGTGCCGCGGCGATGGGGGTCCTCGCGCCCCTCGGCCCCGTCTACCAGGCCGGCACGCTCTCGGGGAACCCGCTCGCCACGGCGGCCGGCCTCGCCGTGCTGGAGCTGCTCACCCCCTCGGTCTACGAGGAGCTGGCCGCCGCCGTCGCGCGGCTGGCGGCAGGGCTCGGCGGCGCGCTGCGCGGCGCCGGTCTCGCCGTCGAGGTGCCCGTCGAGTCGACGCTCTGCGGCATCTTCTTCACGGACGCGCCGGTGAAGGACTACGCGGGCGCGCGCCGCGCCGGCGACAACGGGGACTACGCGCGTTTCTTCCGGGCGATGCTCGGGCGCGGGATCGCGCTGCCGCCGAGCCCGTACGAGGTGATGTTCTGCTCGCTCGCCCACGGCGAGACCGAGATCGACTCGACGATCGTCGCCGCGGCGGCCGCGGCGCGAGAGGTCGCCGCGACGCGCTGAGAGCTCAGCCAGAGGACCGGGCGAGCCGGGCGATCGCGCCGTAGGCGAGCTCGGCGGGGCCGATCTCGTCGCTGCGGATCAGGTTCGACATGATCCGGAGCAGCCACTCCATGAGGGTGCGGGAGTACATGCCGGTGCTGACGAGCAGGCGCATCACCTCGGGCCGGCCCATCAGCCGCATGAAGGCGCTCGCCGTCTTGAAGTACAGGCTGTAGTTCTCGGTGAGCTTGGCGTCGTATCCCGCGAGCAGACGATTGTCCTGGGCGAGGACCGCCTCGGCGGCGAAAGACGCCGCGATCCGCCCGGTCTCGTAGCCGTAGGCGATCCCCTCGCCGTTGAACGGGTTGATCGACCCGCCCGCGTCGCCGACGAGCAGGTAGTCGGGACCCCGGCGGGGGCCGACGGAGAGCCCCATCGGCAGGCGGCCCCCGGTCGGCTCGCCGAGCGCGCTCTGCGGCCCGAGGCACCACGACGCCGGCGCGTGGGCGACGAAGGATTCCATGAGCCTCGTCGTGTTCATCGACTTCCAGCGGTCGAAGCTCGAGACGATCCCGATGCCGACGTTGACGCGGCCGTCGCCGAGCGGGAAGACCCACCCGTAGCCGGGGATCACCGCCCCCGTGTCGTCCCGCAGGTCGAGGTGCGACTCGATCCAGGTCTCGTCGTGGCGCGGCGAGGAGAAGTAGCCGCGCAGCGCCATCCCCTGGGGGATGGCGCGGTCCCGCGAGGCGCCGAGCGCGCGACCAAAGCGCGAGTTCGCGCCGTCGGCGACGACGACGACGCGGGCGGCGATCTCGCAGATCGTGTTCGTCGCGGCCTCGCGCACGACGGCGCCGAGCGCCGGTCCGCCCGATCCCGCCTCGGCACCGAGCGGGCCGAGTGCCTCGCAGCCCTCGAGGACCGTGGCGCCGGCCTTCTCGGCCCGACGCGCGACGAGCGCGTCGAGCTCGGCCCGGGTGACGACGTAGCCGTATACGCCGAAGTCGGGGTGCACCGGCCAGCGCAGGAGCAGCTCACGGCCGTAGGCGAGGGCGCGCAGGCCCTCGAAGCGGTGATAGCGGGTGAGATCGTCGCCGAGCCCCATGTCCTCGAGCTGGCGCACGGAACGCGGCGTGAGCCCGTCACCGCACGTCTTCTCCCGCGGGAAGTGCTTCTTCTCGAGCACGACGACGTCGAAGCCCGCGTCGGCCAACCAGTAGGCCGTGGCCGCCCCGGACGGTCCCCCGCCGACGACGAGCACCTCGCAGGAGCGGGGGATCACCCGTGCCGGAGCGGTGGCGCGATCATCGACGGAACCTGGCACGCAAGGAGCGTACCGGCCGCCCCCCGACCCGTCGCCAAGAGGCACGCCGCGCTCGCCAGACGTGCCGGTTCCCGCCTGTCGTGGTAAAACCGCAGGGCGCCATGGGAAGCCTCGACAGCTACCTGCCGATCTTTGTGCTGCTCGTGTTCGGGGTCCTCTTCGCGGCCCTGTCGATCGCCGCGTCGCGCCTGCTCGCGCCCTACCGTCCGAACGCGGCGAAAGAGGCCCCCTACGAGTGCGGCATCGTCCCGACCCGCGAGCCGCCGCAGCGCTTCCCGGTCCGCTTCTACCTCGTCGCGATGATCTTCATCATCTTTGACATCGAGATCATCTTCCTGTTCCCCTGGGCCGTGATCTACCGGCAACTCGGACGGTTCGGCCTCGTCGAGGTGCTCGTCTTCGCCGGGGCGGTGTTCTTCTCGTTCATCTACCTCATCGCCAACGGCGCCCTCGACTGGGGTCCGGTGCGGCGGGCCCAGCCCGTGGGGACCGAGTCGACGCGCACGACCGAGTCGACGGTCCGCCGGGTCGGTTCTGCAGGCAGGAGGGCAGCGTAGGTGCCGGTGGCGGAGTCCTGGAACGGCCTCGAGTCGCTCAGCCACAACCTCCTCACCGGCAAGCTCGAAGAGTTCGTGCGGTGGTCGCGGCGCAGCTCGATGTGGCCGGCGACGTTCGGTCTCGCGTGCTGCGCGATCGAGATGATGGCGGTCGGCGGCGCCGAGTACGACCTCTCGCGCTTCGGGATGGAGGTCTTCCGGTCGTCGCCGCGTCAGGCGGACCTGATGATCGTCGCGGGTCGGGTGTCCCAGAAGATGGCGCCGGTCCTCCGCCAGGTCTACGACCAGATGGTGGAGCCGAAGTGGGTGATCTCGATGGGGGTGTGCGCCTCGTCGGGCGGGATGTTCAACAACTACGCGATCGTCCAGGGCGTCGACGAGATCGTCCCGGTCGACGTCTACGCGCCGGGTTGCCCACCGGGCCCGAACACGCTGCTGCACGCGATCCTCACCCTCCACGAGAAGGTCCGCACGGGCGAGATCCTGCGCCGGCGGGCCGCCTCCGGTGCGGGCGCCGGCGTCGAGCTCGCCGCGGAGGTGCCTGGTTGGACCCAGCCCCTCGCCACCCCGGTCCACCTCGGGACCCCGAGCTGATGGCGCGGCCGGGGTGGCTCGCCGGGCGGGTGCCGGAGCTCGCCGGCGTGCCGTCGGCCGACTCGGCGGGCGACGAGGTGCTCTTCCCGAGCCGTGAGCGCTACGTCGAGATCGCCACGGCGCTGCGCCGGGCGGGCTTCGTCACCTGCAGCGACCTCTGCGCCGTCGACTACCTCACGCATCCCGGCCGGCAGCTTCCGGCGGGGGTCGCGCCGGAGCGCTTCGAGGTCGTCGTGAGCCTGCTCTCACACGCCGACGCCGTGCGCGTCCGGCTGCGGGTGATGGTGCCCGAGGCCGACCCGGTCTGCCCCACCCTGTTCTTCGTCTACCCGGGCACGGAGAACATGGAGCGCGAGGCCTACGACCTGATGGGCATCCGCTTCGCAGGACACCCGGACCCGAGCCGGATCCTCATGCCCCAGGACTGGGAGGGGCACCCGCTGCGCCGGGACTACGGCGTCGGCCGCGTGCCGGTCCAGTTCAAGGAGGCGCCCGGTCCGCGATGAACGGCGAACACCTCGAGCCGCGACCCGGCGACGACCGCGAGTCGTTCGACGCGAGCGACAACAGCCCGCGCCCCGTCGCCGAGACCGACGAGGGGTCCCAGGAGCTCGCGCCGCTCGACGAGACGAGCCAGGTCGAGCTCCTCATCGAACGGGGTGGCGTGCTGCGGTTGCCGGAGAGCGACGCCCTCGACCCGGACGCCGGGGACGCGGCCTTCGGGGCCGGCGAGACGATGATCCTCAACATCGGGCCGCAGCACCCTTCGACCCACGGCGTGCTGCGGATGATGGTCGAGCTGCAGGGCGAGACCGTCCTGCGGTCGAAACCGGTCATCGGCTACCTCCATACCGGCATGGAGAAGACCGGCGAAGAGCTCACCTACGTCCAGGGCGCGACGAACGTCACGCGCATGGACTACCTCTCCCCGCTGCACAACGAGCTCGTCTACTCGCTCGCCGTGGAGAAGCTCCTCGCCGTTGAGATCCCGCCGCGCGCGACGTGGATCCGCATGCTCATGTGCGAGCTGAACCGGATCTCCTCCCACGTCATGTGGGCCGCGACGAACGGGATGGACCTCGCGTCGACGACGATGATGATTTTCGGGCTGCGCGAACGGGACCTCGTGCTGCAGTTCTTCGAGAAGGTCACCGGGCTGCGGATGAACCACAACTACATCCGGCCCGGGGGGGTCGCGGCGGACCTTCCCGACGGATGGGAGGACGACGTCGCGGCCGTCGTCGACACGATCGGTGCTCGCCTCAAGGACTACGACAACCTGCTGACCGGTCAGCCGATCTTTCGCGAGCGGACCGAGGGGGTGGGGGTCGTGAGCCCGGAGCTCTTGCTGGCGCTCTCGACGACCGGGCCGGTCCTGCGTGCGGCGGGGGTGCCCTGGGACCTGCGGCGCTCGACGCCCTACCTCGCCTACGACGAGGTCGACTTCGACGTCATCGTCGGCACCGCCGGCGACTGCTTCGACCGTTACGCGGTGCGGCTCAACGAGGTGCGGGAGTCGATCCGGATCGTCCGCCAGATCCTCGAGAAGATGCCGCCGGGCGACTACCGGACCCAGGACAAGAAGGTCACGCCCCCGCCGCGCGCCCGGATCGACGAGTCGATGGAGGCGCTCATCCACCACTTCAAGCTGTTCACGGCCGGCATCTCGCCCCCGGAGGGCGAGGTCTACGTCGCGGTGGAGTCGCCGCGCGGCGAGCTCGGCTGCTACCTCGTCGCGGACGGCTCGAACCGGCCGATGCGGATGCACATCCGCGCGCCGAGCTTCGTCAACCTGCAGTCGGTCCCGGCGATGCTGCAGGGCGGCCTGATCGCCGACATGATCGCGATCCTCTCCTCGGTCGACCCCGTCCTCGGGGAGGTCGACCGATGACCGCCCACTTCTCGGCGGAGAACCGATCCCGGGCCGAGGCGCTCGTCGCGCTCTACCCGCGGCGGCGCTCCGCGCTCATCCCGCTGTGTCACCTCGCCCAGGCCCAGGACGGCTGGTTGTGCGCCGAGGCGATGGAGGAGATCGCCGATCTCTGCGGCGTCACCCCGGCCGAGGTCTACGGCACGGCGACCTTCTACGACATGCTCCACACCGAACGAGTCGGCCGGCACGTCATCGCGATCTGCACGAACATCGCCTGTCTTTTGTCCGGGGCGTACGAGCTCGTCGAACACGCCGAGCGTCGGCTCGGCATCCGCTGCGGGCAGACGACCGCCGACGGCGAGTTCACCCTGGAAGAGGCCGAGTGCCTCGCCGGCTGCGACGCCGCGCCGTGCGTGCAGGTCAACCATCGCTACGTCGGTGCGCTCTCCGAGGCCTCGTTCGACGCGCTCCTCGCCGACCTGGCGCAAGGCGAGCGCAGGGGCGAGATCCCGCGCCACGGGGTGCTCTGCCGGGTCGAGCGCGCCGTCGCCCTGCCGGGGACGGCCGCGCCCTCCCGGGCGCGGCGGGGGGGCTGAGGTCGTGCTCACCGACGCGCCGCGCATCGTCACGAGACGGCTCGGCTACGACGACTCGTACACCCTCGAGCGCTACCTCGCGACCGGCGGGTACGGGGCGCTGCGCAAGGCGTTGCGGATGAAGCCGGAGGCCGTGCGCGACGAGGTGAACCGGGCGAGCCTGCTCGGTCGCGGCGGCGCCGGTTTCCCGGCGGGCCGCAAGTGGTCGATGCTGCGCCCGGCGGAGACGACCTACCTCGTCGTGAACGGCGATGAGAGCGAGCCGGCGACGTTCAAGGACCACCTGCTGATCGAGCGTGACCCACACCAGATCATCGAGGGGGCCGCGATCGCGGCGTACGCGGTCGGTGTCCGGCGCGCCTTCGTCTTCTGTCGCGGGGAGTTCGCGCTCGGGCTCGAGCGTCTCACCCAGGCCTGCAACGACGCCTACGGATACGGCGCGCTCGGCAGCCGGATCTTCGGCTCGTCGTTCTCGCTCGACATCGTGGTCCACCCGGGCGCGGGCGCCTACATCTGCGGCGAGGAGACGGCGCTCCTCGAGAGCCTGGAGGGCAAGCGCGGCTTCCCGCGCATCAAGCCGCCGTACTTCCCCGCCGCGATCGGCCTCTACGGCGAGCCGACCGTCGTGAACAACGTCGAGACGATCTCGACGCTGCCCTGGATCGTGGAGAACGGCGGGGACGCCTTCGCCGCGCTCGGTGCCCGCACCTCGACCGGCACGCGCCTGTTCGCCCTGTCCGGGAGGGTCGCCCGGCCTGGCTGGTACGAGCTCGAGATGTCCAAGACGACCTTCCGCGACCTCATCTTCGACCCGACGCTTGGCGGCGGCGTCGCCGGGGGCGGCGAGCTGAAGGCCTTCATCCCCGGCGGGGTCTCGGCGCCGTGGTTCGGCCCGGACCAGCTCGACCTCGGCCTCGACCAGGACGCGGTCGCCCAGGCGGGATCGATGCTCGGCTCGGGGTCCGTCGTCGTCCTGGACGAGACGAGCTGCGCCGTGCGCGCCGCCTGGCGCATCACCCGCTTCTTCTCCCGGGAGTCCTGTGGCCAGTGCACGCCCTGCCGGGAAGGAGGTCACTGGCTCGAGAAGGTCCTCCGACGCATCGAGGAGGGGGAGGGTCGCTCCAGCGACCTCGACCTCGTGATGGACGTCTGCGACAACCTCGCGCCCGGGGTGAGCTGGCCGCCCGAACAGACGACGGTCTGCGTGTTCGGGCCGTCGATCCCGTCGTCGGTCGCCTCGGCGATCCGGATGTTCCGCGCCGAGTTCCTCGCGCACGTCCGGATGGGCGGGTGCCCGCGCGGCCGAGCCGGTGGGCCGGAAGCCGGGGCGCGATGAACCCGCCGGCGCGGCACGAAGCCGACGCGCCCGTCGTCGTCCGCCTGACGATCGACGGGCGCGCCGTCGAGGCGTCGCCGGGCGAGCTTCTCATCGACGCCGCCGAACGGGCCGGGATCTTCATCCCGCGTTTCTGCTATCACCCGCGCCTGGCACCGGTTGGCATGTGCCGGATGTGCCTCGTCGAGGTCTCCGGGCCGCGGGGCTTCGCGCTGCAGCCCGCGTGCGTGCTCGCGATCGCCGAGGGCCAGGAGGTGCGCACGGCTTCGGCCAAGGCGCGCAAGGCCCAGCAAGGCGTGCTCGAGTTCCTGCTCATCAACCACCCGCTCGACTGCCCCGTGTGCGACAAGGGAGGGGAGTGCCCGCTGCAGGACCAGGCGCTCTCCCACGGGCCCGGGGAGAGCCGCTTCGTCGAGGAGAAGCGGCACTGGGCGAAGCCGATCGGGATAGGCCCGCTCGTGCTGCTCGACCGGGAGCGCTGCATCCAGTGCGCCCGCTGCACCCGCTTCGCCGCGGAGGTCGCCGGCGAGCCGCTCATCGACTTCGCGTTTCGCAGCGACGCCGTCGAGGTGTCGACGTTCCCCGGCAAGCCCTTCGATTCGTACTTCGCCGGCAACACCATCCAGATCTGTCCCGTCGGCGCGCTCACGGCTCCCGCCTACCGCTTCAAGTCGCGCCCGTGGGACCTCGAGCAGGTCGAGACGACGTGCACGACGTGCGCCGTCGGCTGCCGCGTCGTCGCGCAGTCGTCGGCGGGGCGGCTCGTGCGCTACCTCGGCGTCGACTCCGATCCGGTGAACCAGAGCTGGCTGTGCGACAAGGGCCGCTACGCCTTCGAGGCGGTCCATTCGCCGAACCGTCTCGTCACCCCGGCGGTGGAGCGCCGGGACGTCCAGGTCCCCGTGACCTGGCGCGAGGCGCTCGACGTCGTGGCCGCGGCGATCCGTCGTTCCCACGAACACGGCGGACCGGAGTCCGTCGGGGTCCTCGGCGGGGCGAGGTTCTCGAACGAGGACGCCTACGCCTGGGCCAAGCTCGCCAAGGCGGTCCTCGGCACGGATTCGGTCGACGCGCAGCTCGACGACGGGCTTCCCGCCGCCGCGGTGCTCGGCCTGCCGCACGCGACGATCGACGAGGTGGCGCGGGCCAGAGCCGTCGTCACGCTGTCGGGCGACCTGCGAGAGGAGCTCCCCGTCCTCTTCCTGCGCCTGCGGCGGGCCGCGCTCGACGGCGTGCCGATCGTCGAGTGCTCGACCGCCGCGACGGCGCTCAGCCCGCACGTCCGCCACCGGCTTGCCTACCTCCCGGGCGAGATCGCCCGTCTCGTCGAGGCGCTCGTCGGCTCGGCCCGGGTCGCAGCCCCGACCGGGGTCGACCCGGCGGCGCTCGCGGGCGCGCGCGGCGTGCTCGCCTCGCTCGAAGACGGGGGCGAAGGGCTTGTCGTCCTCTACGGCCGGCCGTCGCTCGCCGAGTCCGCGGCGACCGTCGCCGGGGCGGTCGACACGATCCGGCGGGCGTTGCCGAGAGCCCGCTTCCTGCCGACGCTGCGCCGGGCGAACGTGCACGGCGCGCTCGACATGGGTCTCGCCCCGGGCCTTCTGCCGGGCCGGGTGACGCTCGAGGACGGTCGGCGTGATTTCTTCGCGGCGTGGGGTGCGCTGCCGGAGCGACCGGGACGCGACGCGCGCGCCATCCTCGAGGCGACGGTCGACAGCGAGATCTCGACGTTGGTCCTCCTCGGCTGCGACCCGCTTGCCGACTGCGCCGACCGCGGGCTCGCGCGTGCCGCGCTCGAACAGGTCCGCTCGCTCATCTTCGTCGGGACCCACCCGAATGCCTCGAGCGCGCTCGCGCAGGTCGTGCTGCCGGTGGCCGGCGACGGCGAGCGCGGCGGCACGACGACGAACTGCGAGGGTCGGGTGACCCGGCTCGCGGCCAAGGTGGTGCCGCCCGGGATCGCCTGGCCGGCGTGGACCGTCGCGAGCGAGATCGCGCGCCTCCTCGGCTCGACCCTCGGACTCGACGGCGTCGACCAGATCTCGGCCGAGATCGCCCGGGTCGCCCCCGCCTACCGGGGCGTCGACGCCGGCCTGCTCGGCAGGCCGGAGCACCGCGACGGGGTCGTCGTGCCGTGTCGCGCCGTGCCGGTCGGCATCGCCGGGCGCCGGCCGCGGCCGCTCGATCCGATCGCGACGCCCGGCATCCTCTCGGTCGAGGACCAAGGCGCCCCGCTCGACCTCGGTTCGACCCGCGCGGCCGGTCCCGACCGCCACGACGCGAACCCCGCGCCGGCGAGCCGGGCGACGACGCCGCCACCGGTCACGTTCTCGCCCCCGGACCGACCGCCGTCCGCCGACGTCGCGGGGGAGGGCGCCTACCGTCTCGTCGTGCGCCGGACGCTCTATGACCGGGGGACCCTCGTGGTCGAGAGCCCGTCGCTCGCGCCGTTGGTCCCGGAGCCGGCCGTGTTCGTCCACCCGGCGGCGCTCGACGAGGTCGGTGCGGCGCCGGGGGCGGTGCTCACGGTCCGTTCTGCGCGGGACTCGCTTCGGTTGCCGGTCCAGCTCGACGCGTCGCTGCCGCGCCGCGTCGCGGTCGTGGTCGCCAACCTCGTCGGTCCCGAGGAGCACGGCGCGAGCGCGCTCATCGACTCTTCCACGGTCGCGACCGACGTCTGGTTGGAGAAGGCGTGATGGGCGATCCCCTCTTCGCCCACGGCGTCGACCTCGGCGTTGTCGTCATCGTGCTCGTGAAGGCGGTCGTCGCCTTCGGCTTCCTCCTCGTCTCGGTGATGTTGATGATCTGGTTCGAGCGCAAGGTGATCTCGGACATGCAGAACCGGATCGGGCCGAACCGGGCGGGGAAGTTCGGGATCCTGCAGACGCTCGCCGACGGCGTGAAGCTGTTCTTCAAGGAGGACCTGCTGCCCGAGCGGGCGGACCGTGTCGTCTACCGTCTCGCCCCGTTCCTCTCGGTCGTGCCCGCCTTCCTCATCTTCGCGATCGTCCCGTTCGGCGGGGTCGTGACGATCGCCCACCACGTCGTCGAGCTCCAGGTCGCCGACCCGCCGATCGGGATCCTCTTCGTGCTGGCGCTGTCGTCGGTCGCCGTCTACGGCGTGATGCTCGCCGGCTGGTCGTCCGGCTCGAAGTACCCGTTGCTCGGTGCGGTGCGCGCCTCGGCGCAGATGATCTCGTACGAGGCGGCGCTCGGGCTCACCGTCGTCGCCGTCATCCTCGAGTCGCACGGGCTGTCGACCCGCGCGATCGTCGACTCCCAGGCCCAGCGCTTCTGGCACTGGAACGCGCTGCGGCTCTGGCTCGTGCCGTTCGTGGTCTTCTTCATCGCCGGGACCGCCGAGCTCAACCGACCCCCGTTCGACCTCGCCGAGGGCGAATCCGAGCTCGGCGGCGGCTTCCACACGGAGTACTCGTCGATCCGGTTCGCGATGTTCTACCTCGCCGAGTTCATGAACACGATCACGATGTCGGCGGTCGTCGTGACGCTGTTCTTCGGCGGACCCGACGGCCCAGGGTTCCACGTCGTACGCTGGCTCTGGCCCATCCTCTGGTTCCTCGGAAAGACGTTCGTCTTCCTCTACATCCAGGTGTGGATCCGGGCCGCCCTCCCGAGGTTGCGCTACGACCAGCTGATGAACGTCGGCTGGAAGTGGCTCATCCCGCTCTCCCTCGGGTGGCTCCTCCTCGTCGCCGCCGCCCAGGTCTCCAAGAGCTGGGGCTTCGGCGTCTTCGGCGGCATCATCGCCACCGGGCTCCTGCTCGCGCGGGCGCGCGCGACGTCTCGCCGCCGGCGCGAGCGCCTCGCCCGACCGCGCCCGCCGGGACCGGATGGCCCCGACGGGCTGGTCGCGTCCGGGACGGTCGCGGAACGGGCACGGGCGGGGGGCTGAGCGATGGGGATCCTCGGCGAGACGAACTTCTTCGGCGGGTTCTACGTCGCCTTGAAGCAGGTTTTGAAGCCGCGTGTCACGACCGAGTACCCGGGCGTGAAGCGGCCCAAACCGCCCCGGCTGCACGGCCGTCACGTCCTCAACCGCTACGAGGACGGGATGGAGAAGTGCATCGGTTGCGAGCTCTGTGCGGCGGTGTGCCCGGCCGACTGCATCTACGTGCGCGGCGCCGACAATCCGCCGGACGCACCGGTCGCGCCCGGCGAGCGCTACGGCTTCGTCTACGAGATCAACTACCTGCGCTGCATCCACTGCGACCTGTGCGTCGAGGCCTGCCCGACCGAGGCGATCACCGAGTCGAAGCTGTTCGAGTTCTCGTTCACGAGCCGCGCCGACGCGATCTACACGAAGGCGGAGCTCGTCGTCGCCGACGACGGCAAGCCGCAGGAGTTGCCGTGGGAGGACTGGCGCGAGGGCGAGGACCGCTTCACCTCCGGCTGGATGCGGGCGACCTCGCCGTCGGGCGCGGCCCGGTACGAGGGCGAGGTGCAGTGGTCGGGTGAGCTCGGCTATGGGGTGCGCGCGCCCGAGGCGGGTCAGCGCGGCGAGCGCGACGACGCGGCGACCGGCAACATCTCGGTGCGGGAGACCCAGCGCAAGAAGATCCCGGTCCGCTTCGGCGGGAGGAGGCGCTGATGACGGGGGCCGCGCTCGCCACCGTGTCGTCGCCCGACCTCGCGACCTTCCTTGTCGCCGCGGCGATCGTCCTCGGCGGGTCGCTCGGGGTCGTCTTCGGGCGCAATCCGGTCCACGCCGCACTCAACCTCGTGATGACGCTGTTCGGGATCGCCGTGCTGTTCGTGGAGGAGGACGCGCAGTTCCTCGCGGCCGTGCAGATCATCGTCTACACGGGGGCGATCGTCGTGCTGTTCTTGTTCGTCATCATGCTCCTCGGCGTCGACCGCCAGGAGCGCGTCCTGGCGGACCAGTTCCGCGGTCAGCACCTCGTCGCGCTGGCGCTCGGAGCCCTCGTCCTCGCCGAGGTGCTGCTGCTCGGCACGGGTCACTGGACGACCGGTGCCCACGCGACGACCGGCGCGCTCAACCGTCCGCTGTCCAACGTCGCCCAGCTCGGCCGGGCCATATTCACCACGTACCTGCTGCCCTTCGAGATCACCTCGGCGCTGCTCGTCGTGGCCGTCGTGGCGGCGGTCGTCCTCGCCCGGCGCTTCGACCACGCCGTCGACGACGAGGCGGATCCGGCGGAGGAACTCGCCGCGGACTCGTCCGGAGAGACCGAGGTCCCGGGCCGATGACGATCGACGGCGCCTGGTACCTGACGTTGGCGGCGGTGCTGTTCACGATCGGCGCCGTCGGTGTGCTCATCCGGCGCAACGTCCTCGTCATGTTCATGTGCATCGAGCTGATGCTGAACGCGGCGAATCTCACCTTCGTCACGTTCTCCCGCGAGCTGAACGACATCGGCGGCCAGGTCGCGGTGTTCTTCGTGCTCGTCGTGGCGGCGGCCGAGGTCGTCGTCGGCCTGGGGATCATCGTCGCCATCTTCCGACGGCGCGTCGGGGCGACCGCGGACGACCCCCACGAGCTGAGGGGCTGAGGCGAGCGTGCTCCACCTCGCCTCCCTGATCCCGCTGCTCCCGCTCGGCGGGTTCGCGCTCCTCCTCGCGTTCGGCCGGCGGATCGGCAACCCCATCGCCGGCTGGATCGCGACCCTCGCGGTCGCCGCCGCCTTCGTCGTCGCGGTGATCGTCCTCGTGTCGCTCTTCGGGCACGCCCCCGGGGCGCGGGTCTTCACCCAGCACTGGTTCACGTGGTTCACGGTCGATCGGCTCAACGTCGACGTCGGGCTGCGCGTCGACCCGCTGTCCGTGACGATGGCGCTCTTCGTCACCGGCGTCGCCGCGGCCATCCACCTCTACTCGATCGGCTACATGGAGCACGACGAGGACTTCGCCAAGTTCTTCACCTACCTCAACCTCTTCGTGTTCTCGATGCTGATGCTCGTGCTGGCGAGCAACCTCCTCGTCACCTTCTTCGGTTGGGAAGGCGTCGGCGTCTGCTCGTACCTCCTCATCGCGTTCTGGTTCCGTCGCCCGGCGGCGGCGAGCGCCGGCAAGAAGGCGATGATCTACAACCGCATCGGAGACGCGGGTTTCTTGGTCGCGCTGTTCCTCATCTTCGAGCGCACCGGGAGCCTCGACTACTCGACGGTGTTCGCCCGGCTCGGGCGCGTCTCGACCGCGAACCTCGTCGCGATCGCGCTCCTGCTCTTCCTCGGCGCCGTCGGCAAGTCGGCGCAGATCCCGCTGTTCCCGTGGCTCGCCGACGCGATGGAGGGTCCGACACCAGTCTCGGCGCTGATCCACGCCGCGACGATGGTGACCGCGGGCGTCTACCTCATGTGCCGCATCAACCCGATCCTCCACGCCGCGCCCGTCGCCGGGCACGTCGTGGCGTGGGTCGGGGTCGCGACCGCGCTCGTCGCGGCGACGATCGGTTGCGCCCAGACCGACATCAAGAAGGTCCTCGCCTACTCGACGGTCTCGCAGCTCGGCTACATGTTCCTCGCCGCGGGCTGCGGCGCCTACGTGGCGGCGATCTTCCTCATGCTCGCCCACGCCTTCTACAAGGCGCTCCTGTTCCTGTCGGCGGGGTCGGTCATCCACGCCCTCGACGGCGAGCAGGACCTGAAGAAGATGGGGTCGCTGCGCGCCTTCATGCCGCTCACCGCGGTCACCTTCTTCGTCGGCTGGCTCTCGATCGCCGGCGTGCCGCCGTTCAGCGGTTTCTGGGCCAAGAGCGACGTGTTGGAGAACGCCTGGGCCGTGAGCCCCGCCCTCTGGGCGATCGGTGCGGTGACGGCGATCCTCACCGCCTACTACATGGGCCGCGAGTTCTTCTTGGTGTTCATGGGCGATGCCCGTTGGGAGGACGCGAGGCCCGGGGGGCCGCCACCCCGCGACCCGGGCTGGGTGATGAGCGTGCCGCTTCTCGTGCTCTCGGCCTGCTCGTTTCTCGGGCTCTTCATCGACCTGCCGTTCCACCCGACGTGGGCGTTCCTCGAGCGCTGGCTGCAGCCCGTCCTCGGCGCCAGTCTCGCCGTCCACCGCTACGGCCCGGCCGAGCTCTGGGGATTCGGGCTCGCCGACGTGGCGTTCGCGCTCGTCGGCATCGCCATGGCGGCGGCGGTCTGGCGAGCCGCGGTCAACCGTCCGCGGCTCGAGCCGCGGTTCCTGCTCATGGCGTGGTTCGTCGACTGGAGCTACGACCGCTTCGTCGCCCGTCCCGGGGCGGTGATCTCGTCGTTCGCCGCGTCCGTCGTTGAGGCGCGGATCGTCGACGGCGCCGTGGAAGGGGTCGCGCGACTCGTCCGCGGGGGCGGCGAGCGGCTCCGGCGTGTCCAGTCGGGCTACCTGCGGACCTACGCCCTCACGATCGTCGGCGGGATCGTCATCGTCGTCGCCTATCTCGTGACGAGGGCCGGGTCGTGACGACGCACGCCGTGCTCCTCAGCCTGGCGAACGTCGCCGGCCAACGCGCCTTCCCGTACCTCACGGCGCTCGTGCTCGTGCCGGTCGGGGCGGCGGTCGTCACGCTCGTGTTGCCGAGGCGCGCGGGCTGGGCGATCCGCGCCGTCGGGTTGCTCGGGTCCCTCGGCGTGCTCGGCATCGCCGCGGCGGTGCTCGACGAGTTCCGGTCGGGTGTCGGCGGCTATCAGATGGTCTCCGAGCACCCCTGGGTCGGCTCGCTCGGGATCTCGTGGAATCTCGGCGTCGACGGGATCTCGCTCTTTTTGGTGCTGCTCTCGGCGTTGCTCTTCGTGCTCGCACTGGTCGGCGCGGGCGAGCGGTCGAACGTGAAGTCGTTCACCGCCTGGATCCTGCTGCTCGAGGCGGCCTGCCTCGGGAGCTTCCTCTCGCTCGACCTGCTGATGTTCTTTCTGTTCTTCGAGACGACGCTCGTGCCCGTCTACTTCATCATCGGCGGTTGGGGCCACGAGCACCGCAACCACGCGGCGATGAAGTTCTTCATCTACACCTTCACCGGATCGGCGGTGATGCTCGTCGGCATCCTGGCGCTCGTCTTCATCCACGAGGGCCAGACGGGCGTGACGACGTTCGACATCCGCCAGCTCGCCCAAACCCACCTGAGCGGGGCCGCGGGGGTGCTGCTTCTGCTCGCCTTCACCGCCGCCTTCGCCGTGAAGGCGCCGATCTTCCCGTTCCACACGTGGTCACCCGACGCCTACCGGGAGGCACCGGTGGCCGGGTCCGTCCTGCTGGCAGGCATCACCGCGAAGCTCGGCACCTACGGCATCGTCCGGTTCGACCTCGGACTGTTCCCGCACGCGGTCGTCGTCCTGGCGCCGGTGTTCCTCACGCTCGGCGCGGTCGGCGTCGTCTACGGGGCGATCGTCGCCGCGGTGCAAAAGGACCTGAAGCGCCTCGTCGCCTACTCCTCGCTCGCGCACATCGGCTTCATCGTCATCGGCGCCTTCGCCCTCACCGGCGAGGCGGTCTCCGGCGCGGTCCTCCAGATGGTGAACCACGGGATCGTCACGGCGGCGCTCTTCCTGCTTGTCGCCATGATCTACAAGCGGCGCCAGACGATGTCGGTCGCCCACCTCGGCGGGCTCCAGCACCGGGCGCCGGTGATGGCGGCGACGTTCACCGTCGTCGTGCTGGCGTCGATCGGCGTGCCGGGCCTCAGCGGTTTCGTCGGCGAGTTCCTCATCCTCGCGGGCACGTTCCTCACCCACCGCTGGTGGGCGGTGGTGGCGACGGCCGGTGTCGTCCTCGCGGCCGTCTATCTGCTCTGGGCCTACCAACAGATCTTCCACGGTCCCGAGCGCGAGTCCGAGCGCGGCAAGCCGTTCCGCGACATCACCTGGCGCGAGGGCGTCGTGATGGCACCGCTCATCGTGCTCATCGTGCTCCTCGGCGTCTACCCGAAGCCCGTGCTCGACCGGATCACGCCTTCGGTCGACCAGCTCGTCACCCACGTCGAGCAGGTCGCGCACCCGACGATCCCCCGGGTCGGCCAGCCCGTTTTGCCGGTGAGGACGGAGGTGGCGAGGTGACACCGGCCGGGCCGGCGCTCGCCGCGGTGCACGCCACGCCCGGGATCGTGCTCCCGCACATCGACTACGGCGCGATCCTGCCGGAGCTGATCCTGCTCGGCGGCGTGCTGTTCCTCGTCGGGATCTCGGCGATGACGTCGCGGCAGCCCCCGACCGGCGTCTACGCGGCCGCGACCGTCGGGATCGCGGTCGGCGCGCTCGTCGCCTCGCTCCGGCTGTGGCGGCATCTGCAGCAACACGGCGCCTTCACCACCGTCGCGCACTCGGTCGACGTCGACGGCTTCGCCGTCTACTTCCTCGTCCTCGTGTCGTCCGTGCTCGTCGTGGCGGCGATCCTCGGCGCGGGGTATCTGCGCCGCGAGGGGATCGCCGGTTGCGAGTACTACGCGCTCGCCCTCATCTCGGGGTCGGGGGCGATGCTGATGGCCTCGGCGAACGACCTGATCCTCATCTTCTTGGCCCTCGAGGTGCTCTCGATCCCGCTCTACGTGATGGCGGGATTCGACCGACGCCGCACGACGTCCCAGGAGGCCGCGATCAAGTACTTCGTCCTCGGGGCGTTCTCCTCGGCGGTCTTCGTCTACGGCATCGCGCTCGTCTACGGCGCGACCGGGTCGACCAACCTGGCGGAGATCGGGGCCTTCCTCGCCCACAACGTCATCACGGCGAACGGCGTGCTGCTCGCCGGGATCGCGCTCTTGCTCGTCGGCTTCTCGTTCAAGGTCGCGGCGGTGCCGTTCCACATGTGGACGCCCGACGTCTACCAGGGCGCCCCGACACCGGTGACGGGGTTCATGGCCGCGATCGCCAAGGCCGGCGGCTTCGCGGCGTTCCTCCGGGTCTTCGTGGCGACGTTCCCGACGTTGCGCGGCGACTGGCAGCCGGTCATCTGGGCGCTCGCGGCCGTGACGCTCCTCGGTGGCGCCGTCGTCGCCCTCGTCCAGCGCGACGTGAAGCGCATGCTCGCCTACTCCTCGATCAACCACGCCGGGTTCGTGCTCATCGGGCTGCAGGCGGCGACGACACGGGGCACCGCGGCGAGCGCTTACTACGTGTTCGCCTACAGCTTCATGGTGCTCGGCAGCTTCGCCGTCGTCGGCGTCGTCGGCCGGAAGGGGGATCGCCGGCACGACCTCGAGGACTACCGGGGTCTCGCGGCCCGCAACCCGGTGCTCGCGACCGTCTTCACGGTGCTGCTGCTCGCCCAGGCGGGCGTGCCCTTCACGACGGGGTTCTTCGCCAAGTTCTACGTCGTGGCTGCGTCGGTCGAGGCCCACAGCTACGCGCTCGCGGTCATCGCCATGGCCTCGGCGGCGATCGCGGTCTTCTTCTACCTGCGGCTCGTGCTCGTGATGTTCTCGACCCAGCCGTCGGGGGCGGGCGTCGTGCCGCCGCCGGCGCCGTCGGCGGGTGGTGTCGCCACCCTCGTGCGTCCCGTCGTCGAGCGCCTCGTCGTCCCGCCGTCGATCGCCCTCGGGCTGGCCGTCGGTTGCGGTGTGACCGTCGTCTTCGGCGTCTGGCCGCAGCCGCTCATCGACTTCGCGCGCGCCGCGACGCTGATCTTCCACTAGTCGGGTCGGCGGCAGCCGGGGGCGTGGCCGAGCGAGGGCGGCTCAGTCGCGGAAGTTGCCGAACTGGAGCGGGATCCCGAGGTCCTCGCCTCGCAGCTTGGCGATCACAGCCTGGAGGTCGTCGCGCTTCTTGCCGAACACGCGGACCTGGTCACCTTGCGACTGGGAGGTCACACCTTTCAGGTTGAGCTCCTTGACGATCTTGTTGATGCGCCGCGCGTGGTCCGCCGAGATCCCGACCTGCAACGTGACGCGCTGGCGGACGGTGCCTCGCGCCGCCTCCTCGATCTTGCCGTAGGAGAGAGCCTTCAGCGACACCTGACGCCGCACGAGCTTCTCCTCGAGTACCTGGGCGAGCGCGCGCAGGCGGTCCTCGGTGGGGGCGTCGAGCTCGATCTCGTGCGGGCTGAGCTCCAGCGACGAACCGGTGTTCTTGAAGTCGAAGCGGGTCGCGACCTCGCGCGAGGCCTGGTCGACGGCGTTGCGCACCTCCTGGAAGTTGATCTCGGAGGTGACGTCGAAGCTCGGCACGGCCCCACGCTATCGGCGACGGCCGGCGGACTCGCGCCCGTCAGCCGTCGTCGGTCACGCGGGCTCACCGGGGGGTCCCGGGCATCGGATATCCTCGTCGTCTCGCGGGTCGGTACCCAAGCGGACAACGGGGGCAGACTGTAAATCTGCTGGCACTGCCTACGTAGGTTCAAATCCTACCCGGCCCACTTTGCCTCGGAGATAGGCGGAACTTGGCCGGCCAGGCGACGGCGTCGCACTCGGTCGGACGAGACCTCGTGGCGCGACCGGCGAGGCGCGAGCGGCCCGCGGACCCTCGGGTCGTCTGTGTCCGGCGCACCCGATGGCGTGCGCCCGGCTCCGGTGCCGGCGCCGCGGCAATCCGAGATCGAGCGCGGTCGGCGCGTCGCGCCACGGAATCGGCTCGGCCGACGGTGCCCTCGGTCGCCAGCCGTCGGGTGGAAGAATCGGGTCGCGATGGCGCGCACCGTGACCGGGACGGGTGGGTCGGGTGCGTCCCGGACGGCGTTGACCCCCGCCGAGGTCCGTCGGCCCGAACACCGGAGGGTCATCCTCGCGGTGCTGTGCGTGAGCCTGCTCGTCGTGAGCCTCGACAGCACGATCCTCAACGTCGCGCTGCCGGCGATCGTGCGCACGATGCACGCGACCTCGAGCCAGCTGCAGTGGATCGTCGACGCCTACGTCATCGTCTTCGCCGGGCTGCTGCTCGTGCTGGGCAGTCTCGGCGACCGCATCGGCCGCAAGTGGGTCTTCCTCGGCGGGCTCGTGCTGTTTGCCGCGGGCTCCGCGACGTCGGCGTTCTCGGTGACGCCCGACCGTCTCATCGCCGCCCGGGCCTTCATGGGGATCGGCGCGGCGGCGATCATGCCGTCCACGCTGTCGATCCTCGCCAGCGTGTTCACCGACGACGACGAGCGGCTCCAGGCCATCGGGATCTGGTCGGGCACGACCGGGATCGGTGTCGCCGTCGGGCCGGTGGCCGGCGGCTGGCTTCTCGCCCACTATTGGTGGGGGTCGGTGTTCCTCGTCAACGTGCCGATCGCCCTCGTCGGGCTGTGCGCCGCGGCCTGGTTCGTGCCGAATTCCCGCAACCCGGCGAGCAAGCGACCCGACCCGATCGGTGCGGGCCTTTCGATCGTCGGGATGGCGCTCCTGCTCTGGGGGATCATCGAGGCGCCCAACCGCTCCTGGACCTCACCGCTCATCATCGGGGCGATCGTCGCGGCCGCGGTGGTGCTCACGGCGTTCGTCTCCTGGGAGCGACGCTCGACGCACCCGATGCTCGAACCGTCGTTCTTCCGCTCGCGACGCTTCTCGGCGGCGATCGCGGCGATGGGGCTCGTGATCTTCGCCCTCATGGGGGCGCTCTTCCTCCTCACGCAGTACCTGCAGTTCTCGCTCGGCTACAGCGCCCTGGAGACGGGCCTGCGGATCGCGCCGATCGCGGCGGTGCTCCTCGTCGTCGCACCAGCGTCGACGCTCGCCGTCCGCTACGTCGGCACGAAACCCATCGTGTTCGCGGGCCTGGCCCTGATCGCCGTCGGGCTCGAGCTGCTGTCGCGGGTCACCGTCCACGGCACCTACCTCGAGGCGCTCCCGGCGCTCTTCATCATCGGCACCGGGGTCGGACTGGCGCTCGCGCCGTGCACGGAGTCGGTGATGGGCTCCCTGCCGCTCGCCGAGGTCGGCGTCGGATCGGCCACGAACAGCACGGTCTTACAGCTCGGGGGGGCGCTCGGGGTCGGCGTGCTCGGGAGCCTGCTGAACACCCGGTACGCCGACCGGCTGGCTCCGCACCTCGCCAACCTGCCGATTCCGCCATCGGATCTCCACTACATCACCGGGTCGCTCGGGGGCGCCCTCGTCGTCGCGCAGCGGGCGAGGATGGCGGGCGTGTCGCTCGACAAGGTCGTGAAGTTCACGAGCGTCGCGAAGGCCGCCTTCGTGAGCGGCATGGACCTGGCCCTCCTCGTCGCCGCAGTCGTCGTCGCGGTCGCCGCCTGCGTCGTGCTCGTCGTGCTGCCGAGCAAAGGCGCGCCGTCGGCCGACGCGGTTCCCGCCGAGTCCCCGGGGCCGTCCGCGGATCGGTAGCGAAGACCCCGCGTCGCCCGGCGGACCCTCGGGGCGGCCCGAGGTCCCGTGTTGTCAGCCGGGGCGGCGCGGGCCTAGCGTCGCAGGGGAGGTGGTTGCCTTGAGAAATGATCGCGTGCTCGCGGAGGCAGTCCGGGCGTGGGTCATCGAAGAGCGGCCGGGCGATGGTGCCGCGGCCAGCCGGGCCGCCGCCGTCGCCCAGGTTTGCTACACGAACGGTGCGTCGGTGTCCGAGGCGTGCCATCAGGCGTACGCCTTCGTCAACAGCTGGACTCGACACCCGGCGCAGAAGAGTTCTCGGTCACGCAGGGCGGGCCCCGCCCGTTTCTAGTGTTGCACGACATTCGTCGCCTTCCATCGGCTGATCGGTGCGCGAGCACGGGTCACGGCGCGACCCGCTGCGCTGGCCGTGCTTGAGGAGGACGACCGGCGACGCTGCTGAGGTGGTCCCGGCGGGTCGCGAAGCGTGCGGCACGCCGGTCACGATCGCTCACGGACACATCCTCTGGTTCGCTGTCGTCCACTCCTGACGGGACAGGAATCGACAGTCCGGGCGATCGGGCCGTCGATTTCGGGCTTCCCGTTAGTCTCTGAACCCGACGGGCCCCGGTTCGATGTGACCCACGACTCCAGGAGCGACCATGACCGGCTCTTCCACCCAGGGAATCAAGACCGTGCTGCATCCCGTGTCGGACCTGGCGACGGCCAAGGCGGTGTACGAAGCCCTCCTCGGCGTGTCGCCGCAGTTCGACGGGTCCTCCTACGTCGGCTTCGAGACCGCGGGCCAGCACATCGGGCTGGTGCCGGGCGGGGGACCGCAGGGCATGACCTCACCGGTGGCCTACTGGCACGTGCCGGACCTCGAGGCGAAGCTGGCCGAGGTGACCGCCGCGGGTGCCACCGTGAAGGAAGCCGCGCACGACGTCGGCGGCGGTCGCCTCGTGGCCACCGTCACCGACCCCGATGGCAACGTGCTCGGGCTGCTTCAAGACCCCTGAGCTTCGACGCCCGCTCCCGCGCTCAGCATCGTCGCGACACCGAGCATCGGCTCGCCCGCGACGGCGATGTCTCGGGCGGTCTGCGCCTCGGCGGACGGCGTGGGTGTCTCGTGCCGCCGTCCTTCGACTGGGACGGCGAGGCTCCGCTGGTGGTCACGCCGACGGGCAGCCCGACGGGCAGGAACCTGGTTGCCACCCGAAGCGTTCGGCTGGGGCTGGGCCACACCCGCGACGTGGCCACGATCGGGGCAAGTCGAGGTCCTCGAGATCGACGCGCTGGGGCCAGCGGGGCGACCACCTCGCCGCGCGCCCCGGCTTCGACCCGCGTGCGCTGGCCGGCCGACCCGCCGGTTCCGCATCTCCTGCGGCGCATCCGGGCCCGGCGCGAGGCGGACGAGCTCTCGACCGCGAGCCGAGGCGTGACGGCCGCCGCTTGGCCCGACGCCTCGGCGGGCACGCCGCGGGCCGCGACAGGTTGCAACGAGGAATGCTCGACGACCGACGCGGCGAGGCGCCCATCCCGCCATCACACGGAACGGGCGCCCCGTCTCTGCCCGAGGAGCGAGAGCCTCGGAGAGTGGCACCGCGGTCCGGCCGGGCCATCTGCTGCCGAAACGCCCGGTGAGATCGCGGTTTGCCTGCTCCCGTACGGCTTGCCCGGACGACCGGCCGGACAACCCCCAGCTCGTCCCCCGGTTGAAGTGGTCGATCCCGGCCGCGGCTGCTGACCGCCTCGGCGCGTCGATCGGACCCGGCTGCTGCGACGACGCTCCGGGCGCCGTTGTTCCCCGGCGGGGGATTCCTTGCTCGCAGCAACCCGCGGGACCGATCGCGGCAGGATGGAAGGATGATCGCCGTCGTCTCGCCGACCGCCTACTGGACGGCGGTCGGCCTCGGAGCCGTCCTCTGCGCGGTCGCGTGCGTCGCCGCACGACGTGACCCCGGGCCGTGGCGGGTCGTGGTCGCCCGCCTGATCGGGACGGCGCTCGCGGCGGACATCGTCGCCTACACGGTCGGTCTCGTCGCGGCGAGAACGTGGACGGCGGAGACCTCGCTGCCGCTCGCGCTCTGCAACGCGGGTGTGGTCGTGGCCGCGATCGCCTGTTGGTGGCGGGTTCCGCTGCTCGTCGAGCTGACCTACTTCATCGGGCTCGCCGGCACGCTGCAGGCCGTGCTCACGCCGGACCTCAACGTCGCGTTCCCACACCTCGTGTTCTTCGAGTACGTCGTCGGCCACGTCGGGATCGTGCTCGCCGCGCTGTTCCTCGTCGTCGGACTGCGCCTCCGGCCGCGCCCCGGGGCGGCCATCCGGGTGTTCGCGATCGCCGCGGCCTACACGACGTTCGTCGGACTCGTCGACGTCGTGACGGGCGCGAACTACATGTTCCTCCGGCGCCCTCCCGGCGAGTGGACGGTTCTCCGGCTGCTCGGCCCGTGGCCCTGGTACGTGGTCAGCGCGGCCGGGGTCGCGCTCGTACTCCTGTTCCTGCTCGACCTGCCCTTCCGGGGCGGTCGGGCCGCCGCCCGCCGGGGAGGCTCGGTGCCCGCGGCCTAGTCTCCGGCCGGATTCGGCCCGCTCCGCCGCCGGCGGTCAGCGGGCCGGGGTCGCACCGCGCCCCGTTGCCCCGGTCGCGCCTCGGCGTCGGGCGCGGACGAGGTCGAGGAACAACAGCGCGACGAGGAGTGCGCACCCGGCGGCGGCGAGTGCCAGGCCGAGCCGCAACCCGGGAGGGTCGTAGCTGAACGTGACGAGCGTCCGTCCGGCGGGCAGCTCGACCGCCTGGACGACGCCGAACCGTTGCAGGGTCACCGACTCGACGCGGCGCCCGCGCGCCACCGTCGCGTACCAGCCGGGGAGATCGGCGACGCTGCGGACGAGGAGCACGGCGCGTGGGGCGTCGACCGCGACCGTCTCGGTCGGCGTCCACGGCGACGACGCGACGACCCGGACGTCGGCGGCGGCCCGGCGGGTGCCGGAAGGCGTGAACGCGGTGAACGGGCCGATGGCGCGGGTGTCGGTGAGCCAGAGGTAGACCCCGATCGTTCCGGCGACTCTCCAGTGCGGCGGCGTCACGAAGGGAGCGAGCGGTCCGGTCGGCGAGAACGGCGCGCCGTCGACCGGCGACACGGACACCGCGAGCTGCTGCGGTCCGCCGCCGCTCGCGGCGAGCACGAGCCCGACGCTGCGCGGCCCCCGTCGGAAGTACGCGGTCGCGCCGGTCGGACCGACGGCGATGCGGGTGGGCGCGTACTGCGCACGCGTGCCGAGGAGACGGATGCCGCCCGCGTCAGCGCCGAGCACCCGGCGTGACACGCCGCGGGTCGCCAGAATCCCGACCGAGGCGACGTCGACCCCGCCTCCGAAATACCGCGTCGTCGAGGTCGACTTGGAGAGCGCGACGAGCCCCGGATTGGCCGGGGTGACGGGACGCTGGAATGCCCAGGGCAGCACGAGAAGCGCCCGCACGTCGAGCCGGTCGAAGACGTCCGACGCGAGGGCGCGGGGCCCGGCCCTGTTCTGGCCGTGCGTCCCCGTCGCGTCGGCGTAGGGAGCCCACGTGAGCGATCCGTAACCCTGGGCGCTCGAGAGCTGGGTGAAGACGTTGAGGTTCGTCGCGCCGAGCTCGTTCAGCTCCGTGCCGCCGATGCGGTAGTGGTCGACGATGACGAAGCGCCCGTTCGCTCCGACGGCGGCGGCGAGCGCGCGCTCGAACCGGTTCGACCGGCCGAGTTCGCTCGCCCGGACCGGCGCGAGCGAGCTCTGGTTCGCCGTGAACACGAGCAGGTCGACGACCGCCAGGGTGACGAGCGCGATGACTCGTCGCCGGCGCGCCAACCCGCGGCCGACGACGAGGAACCAGGCCGCGGCGAGCGCGATCGCGGCGGCGACCGCGAGGTACGGCGCGACACGGGCGACCGTCCACGGGCCCAAGGATCCCTGGGCGAGTGTGCGGGCGACGGTCTTGCCGCCGACGGCGACGGTGGCGAGGAGGGCGAGGATCATCCCGGGGACGACGAGCGGGGCGTCGCGTTCGAGGCGGCCTCGTGCCCGCCCGGGGTCCGGTGCGGGCGGCGGCGGCAGGACGCTCCGCGGATCGAGGACCTCCGCGGCCCAGCAGGCCAGGAGCACGGAACAGGCCAGCGCGACGAGGAGGAGGGCGCGGCTGAGAAGCCGGCTCTCGCCGATCACGGGCAGATGGAGCAACAGGTGGGGGAGGGGCGTGAGCGAGCCGAGGGCGATGATCATCCCGACGGCGCCGATCAGGTACCAGACGCGGATCCTCGACGCCTGGGGCGAGCGCCAACGGAACGCCAGGGCGACGACCGCGACGAGGGCCAGCACGCCGGGATAGGCGTCGATCTCGCCGAGGTTGTAGCTCCCGACGTAGCTCGCGAGGCCGATCGGGCCCCCGCCGAGGATGTGGGGCGCGAGCAGCAGGGGGAGCTGCGCGACGCGCAGCTCCCCGGAGGTGAGGAAGGAGAACGTGACGTGGGCGCGCTGCGAGATGGCGACGAAACGGGCGGTCGGCAGCACCTGTACCGCGGCGATGAGTGCCCCCGCGCCGCCCCCGATCGCGAACAGCGCCGCCGTCGAGGCAGGCCGCCGCGAGTGCAGGAGGAGCGAACAGGCGTAGATCACCGCCGCGAGCGCGGCGTAGACGGCGATCTCGGGGCTACCCGCCAGCACCGTCGCGGCCGAGGCGGCACCGAGAAACGCCGTCCACGCCAGCCGGTGCCGCTCCGGTCCGCGCGCGATGCGCTCGACGGCGACGAGGACCCAGGTGAGCGACGCCGCGGTCTCGACGACGTCGAGGTGGACGGCCTGCGAGGTGATGAACCCCCCGAGCCCGAAGGCCGCGCCGCCGAGTGCCGCGCAGAGCGGTCGCAGGCCGCCGCAGCGCAGGAACGTGTAGAGCCCAACCGCCGCGGCGGCGAACGCGGCGGCTTCGGCGGCGACCCAGGCGACGAGGGGGGGGAAGATCGCGAAAAAGACGATGTCTGGGAAGGCGGAGCCGGCGTTCGACGAGGCGAGGAGCGGCGTGCCGCTCCAGTCGAACGGGTCGTACACGGGAAGGTGGCCGTGGCGCAGGATCTCGCCGGCGAGCACCCGGAGGGGGTAGTTCTGGATCACCGCGTCGCCGGTGAGCAGCGGGTAGCCGAGCGCCGCCGGGATCGAGAAGGCGAGAAGCGGCAGTCCGCAGAGGATCGCGAGCGCGATCCAGTCGCCGCGGGTCAGTCGCGCGGCGCGCACCTGTGGCTTAGTCGGCGCCCAGCGGCAAGCGATTCGCCGGCCACGCCGGGCGGGGACTTGGCCGGAGGGCTCGCGTCGTCACGCTGGAACCGTATCCCAGTGGCTCCCGCAGGGCGACCTCCGTCAGCGGCGGCCGGCCCCACATCCGCGGGAGCCAAGTCGGTAGGCTCCTGGCGTGTCGACGGGTCAAATCGCTCGCCAGACCGCGACTGCGCTCCCCGGGGGGGACCGGCCCCAGGGTCTTCGCCAGCACGCCGCGCCGCGCGCCGCCCCGGGTGCCTGGCCTGCCGGCGTCGCCCGCCTGCGGGCGTTCTGGAGATGGACCGACTCCCAGTTCGCCCGCTGGCGCCATCCGAAGCCGCCCGTCGAACCCTACGTCCCCGGGGTGACGAGGCTCGGGTGGTCGCTCGTCCGTCCGGCGCTGATGGGCTTCGTCGCGACGACGGCGATCTTCCTCGGCGCGACGCAGCCGAACTCGCCGTTCACGTCGAAGCTCGCCGGATCCTGGTTCTTCGGGATCCCGGCCCCAGCACTCGTTCCGGGCTACAACCCCGCACCCGGACAGTGGCTGTTCTTCGGCGTCGTCGCCGTCTACGGCGGGATGTTGCTGCTGCTACGGGCCTGGTACGACATCGTCAAGCTGACCTCGGGCCACCCGGGGATCCCCGTCGCCCGCCTCGCCCCGGTCTTTGCCGCCTGGGTGCTGCCGCTGCTCGTCGTCGCGCCGCTCTTCAGCCGTGACGTCTACGACTACGCCGCGCAGGGCGAGATGATGACGCACGGCATCAACCCGTACCTCTACGGCACGAGCGTGCTCGGTGCGACGCCCTTCTCGCACCTCGTCGACCCTTTGTGGGGCAACGTGTCCTCGCCGTACGGGCCGCTGTTCCTCGTCATCGACGGCTGGGTCGTCGCCTTCGCGCATCACGACCTTCTGCTGTCCGTCGTCGGTCTGCGCCTGCTCGCGCTCGGCGGGGTCGTGCTCTTCGCCGTGGCGGTGCCGTCGATCGCGCGGTCGTTCGACCGGGACCCCGCGACGGCGTTCGTCCTCGCCGCCCTCAACCCGCTCGTGCTGCTCCACCTCGTCGCGGGAGCGCACAACGACGCGCTGATGCTCGGCTTCCTCGTCGCCGGGTACGCGCTTGCCCGCCGTGGTCGGCCCGTCGCCGGCATCGTGCTCTGCGGGTTCGCCGCCGCGGTGAAGATCCCCGCGCTCATCGGCGCCGTCTACATCGGATGGGAGTGGCTCGGGCAGGGCCGGAGCATCCGCGAGCGGGTCCGACCCGTGGCGACGGCGTTGCTCCTCGCCCTCGGGACGATGGTCTGCATCTCCGAGGCGGCCGGGCTCGGGTGGGGCTGGATCGGTGGTCTCACGAACCCCGACACCGTCCGATCCTGGCTCGACCCGGCGACCGGGATCGCCCTCGTCCTCGGTCATCTCGTCACCGCGCTCGGTTTCGGCAACCACGTCCACGTGATCCTCACCGTCGTTCGGGGTTCGGCGGCCTGTCTTGCCGGGCTCGTCGGACTCTGGTTGCTCGTGCATTCGGAGCGGATCGGGCCCCTGCAGGCGCTCGGGTGGACCCTGCTCGCGGTGGTCGTGCTCGGACCGGTCGTCCAACTGTGGTACCTGTCGTGGAGCTTCGTCTTCCTCGCTCCGGTCGCCGAGGGCCTGGCGCGCAAGGTCCTCATCGGAGTGTCGGGGCTCGCCTGTTTTCTCGGCCTCACCGGGGGCCACGTGTTCGTCAACGAGATCGAGTCCGCGAACAGCGTGCTCGTCGCCTTCGCCTGCGCGGCGCTCATCGTGCTCGGTGTGTTCTTCTTGCGGCCGAAGTACCCCCGCGGCCGTCTTGCGCCGAAGGAGCTGGTCAGCTCCTCGTAGCGGCTAGAGGAGCAGTTGCATGAGGTCGACGTCGAGCCAGCGGCCGAACTTCCGCCCGACCTCGTGTTCGGTCCCGACGAGCTCGAATCCGCACGACCGGTGGAGCGCGATCGACGCCTCGTGATCGCCGACGATCCGGGCGATCACCGAGTGGAAGCCGTGCATCCGGGCGCGCGCGACGAGTTCCGCGAGGAGTGCCTTGCCGACGCCGTTGCCCCGGTAGGCACGCGCGACGTAGACGGAGTCCTCGACCGTCGTCGAGTAGGCCGGGCGTGGTCGGTACGGCGAGAGGGAGGCGAAGCCGACGACCTCGGCGCCGTCGGTGGCGACGACGAGCGGGTAGACGCCGGAATGCTGCGCCATCCACTCCTCGTGCTCGGCGACGGTCCGCTCGACGAGATCGAAGGTGACCGTCGATCCGGCCACCTCGGCGTTGTAGATCGAGCGAATCGCCCCGGCGTCCTCGGGGCGGGCCGTGCGGATCTCCACGCCGATGACACTACCGACCACCGCGCGCCGGCCGAGACTCGTCGAGGGCGCGCGCACGCGAGGGTAAGATGCGACCCGTCGGGGCCAGTGCCGGGTCCGTCGCCCCCTTAGCTCAGTCGGTAGAGCACAGCCATGGTAAGGCTGTTGTCGTCGGTTCGATTCCGACAGGGGGCTCGCAGTCGAAGGCGGCGTAGCTCAGTTGGTAAGAGCACACGGCTCATAATCGTGGGGTCGCCGGTTCGAGTCCGGCCGCCGCTACCACTCCGTTCCGGCGACAGACGGGTGGTTGAGGCCCTAGGGTGTGCGGCGCAGCGTCGGCGGCGGCACCGGCAGGCGGGACGAGGAGCGTTCGGTGGCGAAGAACGAGAAGCGGATCAAGGTCACCCTCGAGTGCGAGGTGTGCAAGCGCCGTAACTACATCACGACGAAGAACAAGCAGAACGACCGCGAACGCATCGAGATGCGCAAGTACTGCCGCTTCGACAAGCAGCACACGCTGCACAAAGAAACCCGATAGCGGGGCGTCCCGCGCGGGTGCGTCTGAGCGAGCGGCCCGGGCGCAAGGGTGTCGGCGGGGCAGGGTCGCGCCGGACGCGGCGCCGCCCGGCGACGGAAGTGCGGGTACGGCCCGGTGCTAACGTCGTACGGCCCAAGGCGGTGCGGCACGTGCGCGCGGTGGTCAACGTGCGCGCTGCCCCTAGGGCAGTAGCTCAACTGGCAGAGCACCGGTCTCCAAAACCGGCGGTTGGGGGTTCGAGTCCCTCCTGCCCTGCTCACCCGCCCGACACGAGGACGACGACGTGAACAGAGAGACGAGGCGGCTCCTCCAGCGACAGGGACAGCTCGGAGCCGATGGGACGCCGTCGGTGCGGCGCGCCCCGCCGGTGCCGGCGTCGCGCCGGGCGGCGGAGCGGGAGCGGGTCGGCATCGTTCAGCGGATCGGCACGTACCTGAGAGAGGTCCGCTCCGAGCTGGCGAAGGTCCTCTGGCCGCGACGGGAAGAGGTCGTGACCTACTCGACCGTCGTCCTGACGACGCTCGTGCTGATCGCGTTGTTGATCTTCGGACTGAACTACGTGTTCGCCCGGGGTGTGATCTTCCTCTTCCACCGGTGAGGGACCGGCGGACGCGGTTCGCCGCCGGCAACGGCGGGAGCGACCTGATCCTCGCGATCGGTTACAACTGGATGGCGAGGCTCGGGTGCAGGTGAGGCGAGCGACAGGCGACGATGACGATGACGACCGACGCAAACGACGAGGACATGGTTGTTGACGCGGCCGGGCCGGACGCCGCCGACCCGGCCGCGCCCAACGACGCGCCCGCGGTCGACACGGCGTCGGAGGGGTCGGCCGGAGGCGAAACGGTCAAGGACGGCACGGCCGGCGGCGACACGGCGCCGGCCGTGCCGGCGGACGCCGCCGGGATCGACGCCGAGGACGAGGTCGACGAGCTCCTCGAGGTCGAGCCGCCACGTCCCCCGAGCCCGTTCGACCGTCCCGGTGAGTGGTTCGTCGTCCACACCTACGCCGGCTACGAGAACAAGGTGAAGTCGAACCTCGAGAGCCGGATCGCGTCGATGAACATGGAGGAGCGCATCTACGAAGTCGTCATCCCAATGGAAGAGGTCGTCGAGTTCAAGGGCGGCAAGAAGGTCAACGTCCAGCGGAAGGTCTTCCCGGGCTACCTGTTGTGCCGGTGCGAGCTCGACGACGACTCCTGGTCGGTGATCCGACAGACCCCCGGGGTGACGAGTTTCGTTGGCCCCGGCACGAAGCCGACGCCGCTGTCGCGGTCTGAGGTCGAGGGCATTCTCCAGGTCCGGGAGGAGGGCGCCGAGAGTCCGCGCGCGCGGCGACCCCGCCTGGAGCACGAGGTCGGCGAGACGGTGCGGGTGAAGGAGGGGCCGTTCGCCGACTTCACCGGCGAGGTCGCCGAGATCAACGAGGACCAGCTGAAGCTGAAGGTCCTCGTCAACATCTTCGGGCGGGAGACGCCCGTCGAGCTGGAATTCAGCCAAGTCGCGAAGCTCTAGGTTCGCAGCGAGAGGAAAGGGCGTTCCATGGCCCGCAGGCGCGTCACCGCCGTCGTCAAGATCCAGCTCCCCGCGGGGGCGGCGACGCCCGCGCCCCCGGTCGGGACGGCACTCGGACCCCATGGTGTCCAGACGATGGAGTTCTGCAAGCAGTACAACGCGGCGACCGAGTCGAAGCGGGGCACGATCATCCCCGTGGAGATCACGATCTACGAGGACCGCACGTTCAGCTTCATCCTGAAGACACCGCCGACGACGGTGCTGTTGCGCGAGGCGGCCGGGCTCGAGAAGGGGACCGGGCTCGCCGGCCGGGAGCAGGTCGGGACGATCACGGAGGAGCAGCTCGCCGCGATCGCGCAGACCAAGCTGCCCGATCTCAACGCGAACGACCTCGAGGCGGCGAAGCGGCAGGTCGAGGGCACGGCGCGGTCGATGGGCATCGCCGTCTCGCGTTGAGCGGGCGCGCACGGTAAGGACGAGAGAGGGCGGACGCGATGGCGAACAAGGGCAAGCGGTACCTCGACGCAGTGAAGAGGCTGAACGGCGAGCGGCTCTACACGCCTGCAGAGGCGGTCGACCTCGTGAAGAGCCTCGCGACCGCGAAGTTCGACGAGACGATCGAGCTCGCCGTGCGTCTCGGCGTCGACCCGCGCCGCGCCGAGCAGATCGTCCGTGGCTCGCTCACCCTGCCCGCGGGAACCGGTCGCCAGGTCCGGGTCGCGGTGTTCGCGGCCGGCGAGGCCGCCGCAGCCGCGAGGGCCGCCGGCGCTGACATCGTCGGAGCCGATGACCTGATCACCCGGGTCGAGAAGGAGGGTTTCCTGGACTTCGACGTCGCGATCGCCACCCCGGATCTCATGTCGCAGGTCGGGCGGCTCGGCAGGCTGCTCGGGCCGCGCGGCCTCATGCCGAACCCGAAGGCCGGGACGGTGACGACCGACGTCGCCGCGGCGGTCGCCGAGTTCCGCTCCGGTCGCGTCGAGTACCGGACCGACCGGACCGGGAACGTCAGCCTCCGCGTCGGCAAGGCCTCGTTCGGACGGACCCAACTACTCGAGAACGTCCGGGCGGTGCTCGACGAACTACAGCGAGCCAAGCCCGCGACGGCCAAGGGCAAGTACGTGCGCTCGGTGACGCTCGCGTCGACGATGGGACCCGGGGTGCCGGTCGACCCGAGCCGGATCCGGATCACCGACGAGGACCTCGCCGCGACGGCGTAGTGCGGCCCGCGCCGGGCCGTGTAACCTGTCTGCCGACAAGCGGGCGTGAGCCCGCATGGGCCTGAGACATCCGGTGCGCGGCAGAGCGCATAAGGGGCGAGAGCCCGCCTGACGAGGCAAGCACGACCACGGCTTCCTCGTCTCGCCGCTCGGCGTCACGCCGGGCGATCGGCTTTTCCGGAGGGAGCGATCGTGGAGACCGAAGTGCGCACGCCCCGACCGGAGAAGGTCGCGGTCGTCGACGACGTGAAGAGTCGTCTGGGTGCCGCCAGCGCGACCTTCGTCACCGAGTACCGGGGCTTGTCCGTCGCCCAGATCCAGGTCCTGCGGCGGGCGCTGGCTGCCGCCGGGGGTGAGTACAAGGTCTACAAGAACACGCTGGTCCGCCGGGCCGCGCGCGCCAGCGGGCTCGAATCGCTCGACGACCTGCTCAAAGGCCCGACCGGCCTCGCCTTCGTCACCGGTGACGTTTCCGTGGTCGCCAAGGCGTTGAAGGACTTCGCCAGGACGCAGCCGAAGCTCGTCATCAAGGGCGCGCTCATCGGGAACGGGCTGTTCGACGCGGCCCAGACCTCGGCCCTCGCCGACCTGCCGTCGCGCGACGTCCTGCTCGCCCAGATCGCCGGCGCGCTCGCGGCGCCGATGCAAGCCTTCGCCAGTCTGTTGACGGCGTTACCGCGCAAGTTCGCCTACGGGCTGTCGGCACTCATCGAACGCCGCGGCGGCGTCGGCGGGACGAGCGAACCGGTCCTGGACGGGGAACCGGGCGAGGAAGATGTCGGCGGCGAGCCGGTCGCGCTCGCGGGCGGGGTCAGCGAGACGGCGGTCGCGCCGGTCGGGGCGCAACCCGCCGGCCAGCCCGCCGCGGCCGACGGTTCCGGCGTCAGCGGCGGCTGACACCGGTCCTACCAGGTCACCTAGATCGAACGAAGAAGGGAACCACGATGGCGACGAAACAGAGCATCCTCGACGAGATCGCGAAGATGACGGTCCTCGAGCTTGCCGATCTGCTGAAGGAGTTCGAAGAGCGGTTCGGCGTGAGCGCGGCGGCGCCGGTCGCCGTGGCGGCGCCCGCGGCCGGGGGCGCCGCGGCCGCCAGCGAGGCCGAAGTCGAGGAACAGGACGAGTTCGATGTCATCCTCGCGGCCGCTGGTGAGAAGAAGATCCAGGTCATCAAGGAGGTGCGCTCCCTGACGAGCCTCGGCCTGAAAGAGGCGAAGGACCTGGTCGACGCCGCGCCCAAACCGGTCCTGGAGAAGGCCTCGAAGGAGGATGCCGAGAAGGCAAAGGCGCAGCTCGAGGCGGCTGGCGCGACGGTCCAGCTCAAGTAAGGGCTGGTGGGGGGCCGGAGGCACCGCCGCCGGTCGTCCGAGGCGGGGACGCCTTGACCTCGTCCCTCGCGTCCCGTACCCTGCCGCGTGGACAGACGCGTGCGCGTTGTCCTTCTTGTTCGCGCGCGCCTATGCTGTGTGCTGTCGTGCTCGTTCGTCGCGCTCCAGATCCAACCGTGCGGTGACGCGCGCCCCCGGCGCAGTCCCCCGGTCGATTGCAAGCTTGACCCGCTCTCGCGAGGAGTAAGCCGTTGCCGTCACGTTTCCGCACCCCGGAACGTTTTTCTTTCGCGAACCTCGAGGAAGTCCTGACCCTGCCCGATCTCGTCGCCGTCCAGCGCGACTCGTTCGAGTGGTTCCTGCATCGGGGGCTCGCCGAGACCTTCGCGGACATCAGCCCGATCGAGGACTTCACCGGCCAGCTCCAGCTAAAGCTCGACTTCGATCCCGAGGACATCGACCTGCGGCCGGAGCCGAAGTTCGACATCGACGAGTGCAAGTCCAAGGACATGACGTACGCCGCGCCGATCTTCGTCCGGGCGCAGTTCATGAACGCCTCGACGGGCGAGATCAAAGAGCAGACGGTGTTCATGGGCGACTTCCCGATGATGACGCCGAAGGGCACGTTCATCATCAACGGCACCGAACGGGTCGTCGTCAGTCAGCTCGTCCGCTCGCCCGGCGTCATCTTCCAGCCGGGCCGGGACGCGAAGACGATCGTCACCGGGACCGTCCACCCCTACCGGGGCGAGTGGATCGAGTTCGATGTCGAGGCGAAGCCGGGGCGCGACGTGACCGCGGGCACCCGTGTCGCCCGCAAGCGCCGCTTGTCGCTCTTCGTCCTGCTGCGGGCGCTCGGTTACGAGGACGAGGGGTTGCTGGAGCGCTTCGTGCGCCACTTCGACTTCCTCGGGAGCCAGTGGGACAAGGAACGCGAGCTCATCCCGACCCGCGACGACGCGCTGCTCGAGATCTACAAGCGGGCCCGTCCGGGCGAGCCGCTATCGCTCGAATCGGCGCGGGCCTACTTCGAGAACGCGTTCTTCAACTCCCGCCGTTACGACCTCACCCGGGTCGGTCGGTACAAGCTCAACCGCAAGCTCGGGCCGGAGATCGAGAAGATCTCCCAGATCCTGGAGATCGACCTCGAACGCCCGGCGCCGGGCCAGGGGGTGCTGAGCCCCTCCGAGATCCTCGCGGCGTCGACCTACATGCTGCACCTCGCCAACGGCGAGCCCGGCTACCGACTGGACGACCAGGACCATTTCGCCAACCGGCGCATCCGCTCGGTCGGCGAATTGATCCAGAACCAGGTGCGGATCGGACTGTCGCGCATGGAGCGCGTCGTGCGGGAACGGATGACGACCCAGGATGTCGAGGCGATCACGCCCCAGACGCTGATCAACATCCGCCCGGTCGTCGCCGCGATCAAGGAGTTCTTCGGGACGAGCCAGCTGTCGCAGTTCATGGACCAGCACAACCCGCTGTCGGGCCTCGCCCACAAACGGCGCCTCTCGGCTCTCGGCCCGGGCGGGCTTTCCCGCGAGCGTGCCGGATTCGAGGTGCGTGACGTGCACACCTCCCACTACGGGCGGATGTGCCCGATCGAGACGCCGGAGGGTCCGAACATCGGACTCATCGGCCACCTGGCGACGTACGCGCGCGTCAACGAGCACGGCTTCATCGAGACCCCGTACCGGAAGGTCGTCAACGGCCGGGTCACCGAGGAAATCGTCTACCTCGCGGCCGACGAGGAAGAGGAGTACGTCATCGCCCAGGCCTCGGCGACCCTCGACCGGAACGGCCGCTTCACGGGTGAGCGCGTGCTCGTCCGACGCGGGCCCCAGGGCGCCGGGGTGCGGGTCGGCGCGACGACGACGTCGTACGGCACGACGAGCGAGGTCGACTACGTCCCGCCGGCCGAGGTCGACCTGATGGACGTCTCGCCGAAGCAGATCGTCTCGGTGTCGACGGCGCTCATCCCCTTCGTCGAGCACGACGACGCCAACCGCGCCCTCATGGGGGCGAACATGCAGAAGCAGGCGGTGCCCCTGCTCGTCTCGGAGGCGCCGTTCATCGGCACGGGCGTCGAGGCGCGCGCGGCCCAGGACGCCGGCGAGGTCATCATCGCGGCCGGCGCCGGACGCGTCGCCGAAATCTCCGGCAACCAGGTCGTCGTCGAGTACAGGGTCGGGGAGAAGGACCGCCACGGCGTTGAGCTCGGCAAGAAGACCTACCCGCTCGCGAAGTTCCGCCGCTCGAACCAGAACACCTGCATCAACCAGAAGGTGCTCGTCGACGAGGGCGACGAGGTGGTCGCCGGTGACGTCGTCGCCGACGGGCCCTCGACGCACAACGGCGAGCTCGCCCTCGGCAAGAACCTGCTCGTCGCGTTCATGCCGTGGGAGGGCTACAACTACGAGGACGCCATCATCCTGTCCGAGCGCGTCGTGCGCGACGACGTGTTGACCTCGATCCACATCGAGGAGCACGAGGTCGACGCCCGCGACACGAAGCTCGGCCCCGAGGAGATCACGCGAGACATACCGAACCTGTCCGAGGAGATCCTCGCCGACCTCGACGAGCGCGGGATCGTCCGCATCGGGGCCGAGGTCGGTCCGGGTGACGTGCTCGTCGGCAAGGTGACCCCGAAGGGTGAGACGGAGCTCACGCCCGAGGAGCGCCTCCTGCGCGCGATCTTCGGCGAGAAGGCGCGCGACGTGCGTGACACGAGCCTCAAGGTCCCGCACGGCGAGTCCGGCAAGGTGATCGACGTCCGCGTGTTCTCCCGCGACGACTCCCACGAGCTGCCGCCCGGCGTGAACCAGCTCGTGCGCGTCTACGTCGCGCAGAAGCGCAAGATCACGGAGGGCGACAAGCTCGCCGGGCGCCACGGGAACAAGGGCGTCGTCTCGAAGATCCTGCCGATCGAGGACATGCCCTACGCCGGTGACGGCACCCCGGTCGACATCATCTTGAACCCGCTCGGCGTGCCGTCACGGATGAACGTCGGTCAGGTCCTCGAGGCGCACCTCGGGTACGCGGCGCGCTGGGGCTGGGACGCGGCCGCGGGGAGCTCGACGCCGACGTCGCCGGCGCGCGGCAACGAGCAGAAGACGCGGCCGAAGACCGAGCCGGCGGTGTGGATCTCGACGCCGGTCTTCGACGGGGCGCACTGGGACGAGAAGTCCGAGGCCGGACGGCGCCCGACGATCAAGTCGATCTTCGAACACCTGCACAACGACGCCGCCGACGGTTCGGCGCGCCTCATCCAGCCCGACGGCAAGGTGATGCTGTACAACGGCCGGACCGGCGAGGCGTACGACAACCCGATCAGCGTCGGGTACATGTACATCCTGAAGCTCGCCCACCTCGTCGACGACAAGATCCACGCCCGGTCGACGGGCCCGTACTCGATGATCACCCAGCAGCCGCTCGGCGGGAAGGCGCAGTTCGGCGGGCAGCGCTTCGGCGAGATGGAGGTCTGGGCCCTCGAGGCCTACGGCGCCGCCTACGCGCTCCAGGAGCTGCTCACCATCAAGTCCGACGACGTGCTCGGTCGCGTCAAGGTCTACGAGGCGATCGTGAAGGGCGAGAACATCCCCGAGCCTGGCATCCCGGAGAGCTTCAAGGTGCTCATCAAGGAGATGCAGTCGCTCTGTCTCGACGTCGAGGTGCTCGGCGTCTCCGGCGAGGAGATCGAGATGCGCGAGCTCGACGAGGACGTCTACCGCACGGCGGAGGAGCTGGGGATCGATATCAGCCGGCCCGAGCGTGGCTCGGACGAGGAGGACGCCCGCCGCGCCGCCGAGAGGAGCTTCTAGGTGATCGACGTCAACGATTTCGACCAGCTGCGCATCGGCCTCGCCACGGCCGAGGACATCCGGACGTGGTCGAAAGGCGAGGTGAAGAAGCCCGAGACGATCAACTACCGGACGCTGCGTCCGGAGAAGGACGGGCTGTTCTGCGAGCGCATCTTCGGCCCGACCAAGGACTGGGAGTGCTACTGCGGCAAGTACAAGCGGGTCCGCTTCAAGGGGATCATCTGCGAGCGCTGCGGCGTCGAGGTGACGCGCTCCAAGGTGCGGCGAGAGCGGATGGGCCACATCGAACTCGCCGCGCCGGTCGTCCACATCTGGTACCTGCGGGGGACGAGGTCGTGGCTCGCGTACCTCCTCATGGGGACCGAGGCGCGCGAAGAGCTGAAAGCGAAGCAGCTCGAGAAGGTCATCTACTTCGCGGCCTACCTCGTCACCCACGTCGACGAGGAGAAGCGCCACGCCGACCTGCCGAACCTCGAAGCCGAGCTGTCGGCCGAGATCGGCGACATCGAGCGCGGCCGCGACCTCGAGGCGGAGCGACGCCTCGCCGCGCTCGAGGCAGAGCTCGCCGCGCTCGAAGCCGAGGGCGCGAAGGAGTCGGAGATCCGCGCCCGCCAGCGCGCCGTCGAGAAGGAGATCACCGGGATCCGCGACCGGGCGACGGCCGAGATCGTGATGGCGCGGCGCGCGCTCGACGAGCTGCGCGACCTACACGCCCGCAAGATCATCGACGACGAACTCGTCTGGCGTCAGCTGCGCTCGCGCTACGGCGAGTACTTCGAAGGTGGCATGGGCGCCGAGACGATCGCGCAGCTCATCAGCCGCACCGACCTCGACGAGGAGGAGATCAAGCTGCGCGAGGCGATCGACCCGACCGACGGCCGGCGTCCGCTCTCGGCCCAGCGCAAGCAGAAGGCGATCAAGCGGTTGAAGATCGTCTCGGCGTTCAACCGGCGCGACGCCGACGGCCGGCGCGCGAACGACCCGCGGGCGATGATCCTCCAGGCGATCCCGGTCATCCCGCCGGACCTCCGCCCGATGGTCCAGCTCGACGGCGGTCGGTTCGCGACCTCGGACCTCAACGACCTGTACCGCCGGGTCATCAACCGGAACAACCGGCTGAAGCGCCTGCTCGACCTCGGCGCACCCGAGATCATCATCAACAACGAGAAACGCATGCTCCAGGAGGCCGTCGACGCACTGTTCGACAACGGCCGCCGGGGTCGCCCCGTCACCGGGCCGGGGAACCGGCCCCTGAAGAGCCTGTCGGACATGTTGAAGGGCAAGCAAGGACGGTTCCGGCAGAACCTGCTCGGCAAGAGGGTCGACTACTCGGGGCGTTCGGTGATCGTCGTCGGTCCGACGCTGAAGCTCCACCAGTGCGGGCTCCCCAAGCAGATGGCGCTCGAACTGTTCAAGCCCTTCGTCATGAAGCGGCTCGTCGACATCGAGATCGCGCCGAACATCAAGTCCGCCAAGCGGATGGTCGAGCGGCGCCGCGCCCAGGTCTGGGACGTGCTCGACGAGGTGATCAAGGAGCACCCGGTGCTGCTGAACAGGGCGCCGACGCTGCACCGCCTCGGCATCCAGGCGTTCGAGCCCGTCCTCATCGAGGGCAAGGCGATCCAGATCCACCCGCTCGTCTGCGCGGCGTTCAACGCCGACTTCGACGGCGACCAGATGGCGGTGCACCTGCCGCTCTCGGCCGAGGCCCAGGCCGAGGCGCGGGTCCTCATGCTCTCGGCGAACAACATCCTGTCGCCGGCGACGGGTCGCCCGACGACGGTGCCCACCCAGGACATGGTGTTCGGCGTCTACTACCTCACGCTGATGGTCGACGGCGCCAAGGGCGAGGGTCTCGTGTTCCGCCGTTTGCACGAGGTCGAGGCCGCCTACGAGCGCGGCTCGGTCGCGCTGCACGCCAAGATCCGCCTGCGGCGCAGCGACGCGGGGTACCCGTTCGCCTACTGGGGCCTGCGCCACGGCGACGAGCCGAACGGCGAGGAGCCGGCGGAGATCGAGACGACCCCCGGACGGCTCTTCTTCAACGCGGCCCTGCCGCCGGACTTCGGCTACGTGAACGACGTCGTCGGCAAGCGCGCCACCTCGATCGGCTCGATCGTCGAGAGGCTCGCCGCGCACTACCCGAAGGCGACCGTCGCCGAGAGCCTCGACCGCGTGAAGGAGCTCGGGTTCCTGTTCGCGACGCGTTCCGGGCTCACGATCTCGATCGACGACGTGAAGACGCCGCCGGACAAGCAGACGATCCTCGACCGGTACGAGAAGGAGGCCGAGAAGGCCGAGGCGCAGTTCAAGCGCGGCATCATCACCGACGACGAGCGGCGTCAGAAGGAGATCGAGATCTGGACGTCGGCGAACAGCGAGGTCGGTCGGGCGATGGAGAAGACCCTCGCGACGATCGCCTTCAACCCCCTCGACATGATGGTCGACTCCGGCGCCCGGGGGAACCCGCAGCAGGTCCGTCAGATCGCCGGCATGAAAGGACTCGTCTCCAACCCGCGGGGCGAGATGATCCCCCGCCCGATCGTCTCGTCGTTCCGTGAGGGGCTCAGCGTCCTCGAGTACTTCATCTCGACGCACGGCGCCCGCAAGGGGCTGGCGGACACGGCACTGCGGACGGCCGACTCGGGCTACCTCACCCGGCGCCTCGTCGACGTCGCGCAGGAGCTCATCGTGCGCGAGCTCGACTGCGGCACGACACGGGGCATCTGGATCGAAGGGGTCGTCCCCGACGCGGCGGGAACCCGCTCCTACCTCGAGACGCGCGCCTACGGGCGCGTGCTCGCCGAACCCGTGACGCTCGCCGACGGGATCGAGCTCGCGGCGGGCTCGATGCTCGGCGACGCCGAGGTCGCGCGGCTCGCCGCCGACCCGACGATCGACAGGATCCGCGTCCGCTCCGTGCTCACCTGCGAGTCGCCGCAGGGGGTCTGTACTCTCTGCTACGGCCAGTCGCTCGCGACCGGGCGGATGATCGAGCTCGGCGAGGCGGTCGGCGTCATCGCCGCCCAGTCGATCGGCGAACCGGGCACGCAGCTCACGATGCGGACCTTCCACACCGGTGGTGTGGTCGGCGAGGACATCACCCACGGGCTGCCGCGCGTCGTCGAGCTGTTCGAGGCGCGCACGCCGAAGGGCGCCGCGGTCCTCGCCCGCACCTCCGGCGTCGTGCGTATCGAGGAGGACGAGTCCGGCCGCAAGGTCACCGTCGTCGGCGACCGCGGCGAGGAGGAGACCTACTCGGTCTCGGCCCGCGCCCACGTCGAGGTGGCCGACGGCCAGGAGGTCCCGGCCGGCGAGGCGCTCATCGAGGGTCCGAAGGACCCCAAGGAGCTGCTGGAGATCAAGGGGATCCGCGAGACCCAGCAGTATCTCGTCGAGGAGGTGCAGAAGGTCTACCGGGACCAAGGCGTCTCGATCCACGACAAGCACATCGAGCTGATCGTGCGCCAAATGCTCCGCCGGGTGCTCGTCGCCGAGGCCGGCGACTCGACTTTCCTGCCCGGCGAGCGCGTCGACAGCCAGCGCTACGCGCACGTCAACCGCGAGCTCGTCGCCGAGGGCAAGCGCCCCGCCGAGGGCCGTCCCGAGCTGATGGGGATCACCAAGGCGTCGCTCGCGACCGACTCGTGGCTTTCGGCGGCGTCGTTCCAGGAGACGACGCGGGTGCTCACCGAGGCGGCGATCGAGGGCAAGTCCGATCACCTGTTCGGCCTGAAAGAGAACATCATCATCGGCAAGCTCATCCCGGCCGGCAGCGGCATGGAGCGCTACCGGAACATCACCGTCGAGACGCCCGACGCCCAGCGGATGTCGTTCTGGTCGTCGGACCTCGCCGAGCCCGGTCCCGAGGAGCTCGCCGAGTGGCTCCGCAACATCGAGGGCGCGCCCTTCGGCGGCTACGGCTCCGAGGAGCAGGCAGTCGACGAGGCGTTCAGCTACTACCTCGGGGAGGAAGGGCCGCCCCCCGCCGACGAGGGTCCGGTCCCCGACGCCCACGCCGAGCCCGACGAGCCCCCTGATCTCGGAGAGGCGACCGTCTGAGCGACCACCCGGCGACGACCACGGCGACGCGGACGGCATCGGGCAGGTCTTCTGCGCGTTGCACGTCGTGACGTGCGCCTCTAGTATTCACCTGCCGTCTGGACTGGGCGCTCGCGCCCATCCGGCGGTTCACCCGCGCAACATCTGAGAGGAAGCGCGTGCCCACAATCGCCCAGCTCGTGCGGAGCGGACGGGAATCGAAGCGGTCGAAGACCAAGACGCCCGCCCTGAAGGGCGCGCCCCAGCGCCGTGGCGTCTGCACGCGCGTCTACACGACGACGCCGAAGAAGCCGAACTCGGCCCTGCGCAAGGTCGCTCGCGTGCGGCTGACGAGCGGCGTCGAGGTTACGGCGTACATCCCCGGCGTCGGCCACAACCTCCAGGAGCACTCGATCGTGCTCGTGCGCGGCGGCCGGGTGAAGGACCTCCCCGGTGTGCGCTACAAGATCGTGCGCGGCACGCTCGACACGTCCGGCGTGCGCGACCGGGCCCAGGCCCGCAGCCGCTACGGCGCGAAGAAGGAATCCTGATGCCACGCAGCGGACCAGCCCCGCGTCGAGAGCTCCAGCCGGACCCGGTCTACCGGTCCGTGCTCGTCACGCAGCTCACGAACCAGGTCCTCTCCCGGGGCAAGCGGAGCCTCGCGCAGCGTCTCGTCTACGACGCGCTCACCGTCGTCGCCGAGCGGACCGCGGGCGACGCGCTCGCGACGCTGAAGCGCGCCCTCGACAACACGCGCCCCGAGCTCGAGGTCCGCTCCCGGCGGGTCGGTGGCACGACCTACCAGGTGCCCGTCGAGGTGCGTCCCCGCCGGGCGACGACGCTCTCGATCCGCTGGATCGTGAGCTACGCCCGCCAGCGCAGGGAACGCACGATGGCGCTGAAACTCGCGAACGAGATCCTCGACGCCGCCAACGGCCTGGGTGCCGCGGTGAAGCGTCGCGAGGACATCCACAAGATGGCGGAATCGAACAGAGCCTTCGCCCACTATCGCTGGTAGTTCGGCTCTCGCAGCCGAGCGCCCGCCCCCGCACCGCTCCATCCCTCGCGCCCCGTACGCTGTAGGTAGCGATCGGCACGGCAACGAACAGAAGACGAATCCATGGCGAACCCCGCACCCCGCACGACCCCCCTTGCCAATGTCCGCAACATCGGGATCATGGCGCACATCGACGCGGGCAAGACCACGGCGACCGAGCGAATCCTCTTCTACACGGGTCGCAACTACAAGATCGGCGAGGTCCACGACGGCGCCGCGACGATGGACTGGATGATCCAGGAGCAAGAGCGCGGCATCACGATCACGTCGGCGGCGACGACGGCCCACTGGCGGGACTGTGCCGTCAACATCATCGACACGCCGGGGCACGTCGACTTCACCGTCGAGGTGGAGCGTTCGCTGCGCGTCCTCGACGGCGCCGTCGCTGTCTTCGACGCCGTGGCGGGGGTCGAGCCCCAGACGGAGACGGTCTGGCGCCAGGCGGACAAGTACAACGTCCCGCGCATCTGCTTCGTGAACAAGATGGACCGCGTCGGCGCGAACTTCGCGCGCACCGTCGAGATGATCCGGGACCGCCTCGATGCGATCCCCGCCGTCACCGAACTTCCCCTCGGCGCGGAGTCGCGTTTCTGCGGGGTCGTCGACGTCATCGCGTTGAAGGCGCTCGTCTGGGACAACTCCGGCAAGGGTGAGCAGTGGAACGAGGAGGACGTCCCGGTCGAGCTGCGCGCCGCCGCGGAGGCGGCCCGCCACGACCTCGTCGACGTCATGTCGCACTACGACGACACGGTGATGTCGAAGTACGTCCACGACATCGAGATCACCGCCGACGACCTGCGCCGGGCGTTGCGCGTCGGCACGATCTCCGGCCACATCGTGCCGGTGCTGTGCGGTTCGGCCTTCAAGAACAAGGGCATCCAGCCGCTGCTCGACGCCGTCGTCGACTACCTGCCGAGCCCTCTCGACGTGCCCGCGACGATCGGTCGCAGCCTGCGCGGCGACGAGGTCCTCGAGCGCCGCGCGGCGGACGACGAGAAGTTCTCGGCGCTCGCCTTCAAGATCCAGAGCGACCCGTTCGTCGGCAAGCTCACCTACCTGCGCGTCTACTCCGGCTCGCTCTCCAAGGGCTCGGCGGTGCTGAACTCGACGAAGGACAAGCGCGAACGCATCGGCCGGATCCTCGAGATGCACGCCAACCACCGCGAGGACCGGGACTCCATCCACGCCGGCGACATTGTCGCCGTCGTGGGCCTGAAGACGACGACGACCGGCGACACGCTCTGTGACCCGGCGCATCCGATCGTGCTGGAGACCCTGACGTTCCCCGAACCGGTCGTCCACGTCGCCGTCGAGCCGAAGACGAAGTCCGATCAGGACAAGCTCGGCAGGGCCCTCTTCGCGCTCAGCGAGGAGGACCCGACGTTCCGCGTCCGCACCGACGAGGAGACCGGTCAGACGGTGATCTCCGGCATGGGCGAGCTGCACCTCGAGGTGCTCGTCGACCGGATGCTGCGCGAGTTCAACGTCGACGCCAACGTCGGCAAGCCGCAGGTCGCCTACCGCGAGACGGTGCGCCACAAGGTGCACAAGGTCGAGGAGCGCTACGTCCGCCAGACCGGCGGACACGGCCAGTACGCCCACGTCGTCATCGACCTCGAGCCGACGGGCGCCGGCGGCGGCTACGAGTTCGTCGACAAGATCACCGGCGGGGTGATCCCCAAGGAGTACATCCCCGCGGTCGACCACGGGATCCGGGAGGCGATGGAGTCCGGTGTGCTCGCCGGCTTCCCGGCCGTCGACCAGCGCGTGACGCTCACGTCCGGCTCGTACCACGAGGTCGACTCTTCCGAGATGGCGTTCAAGATCGCCGGCTCGCTTGCCTGGAAGAAGGCCGCCCGCAAGGCGCACGCCGTCATCCTCGAGCCGATCATGCAGGTCGAGATCGTCACCCCCGAAGAGCACATGGGCGACGTGATCGGCGACCTGTCCGCGCGCCGCGGCAAGGTCGAGGGCATGGAGCAGCGGGGAGCCAGTCAGGTGATCCGGGCGCAGGTTCCATTGTCGGACATGTTCGGCTACGCTACCGACCTGCGTTCTCGCACCCAGGGTCGCGCGACATTCACGATGCAGTTCAACTCCTACCAGGAGGTTCCCGAGTCGATTGCCCGGGAGATCGTCGCCCGGGCGACGGGGGAGTGAGGGCTAGGAGTCCTCAGGCGATCCGGCGTCGGCCCGAGCGCTCGGCGGCGGAACGACCGAATCCCAGGGGGTGGGCAGCAAGCGGGCGGACGAGCCCGGCAGGTACAAGGCAGTGAGGGAACGGCAGGGCCGAGGGGCGCTGCCCAGAGCAGACGGAGCTGTCGGCACCAATGGCCAAGCAGAAGTTCGAACGAACGAAGCCCCACGTCAACGTCGGGACGATGGGTCACATTGACCACGGCAAGACGACCCTGACCGCGGCGATCACGAAGATCCTCCACGAGAGCAACCCGAACGTGCAGTACATCGCGTTCGAGAAGATCGACGCCGCGCCCGAGGAGAAGGCGCGCGGCATCACGATCCAGATCGCCCACGTCGAGTACGAGACGGACAAACGCCACTACGCGCACGTCGACATGCCCGGCCACGCCGACTACATCAAGAACATGATCACCGGTGCGGCGCAAATCGACGGGGCGATCCTCGTCGTCGCGGCGGACGACGGGCCGATGCCCCAGACCCGCGAGCACGTGCTGCTCGCCCGCCAGGTCGGGGTGCCGTCGATCGTCGTCGCCCTCAACAAGGTCGACATGGTCGACGACGAGGAGCTCCTCGAGCTCATCGAGATGGAGGTGCGCGAGCTCCTCAGCGAGTACGAGTTCCCGGGGGACGAGGTCCCGATCGTCCGGATGAGCGCGCTGAAGGCGCTCAACGGCGACGCCGCCGCCGCCGAGGACGTCCTGAAGCTGCTCAAGGCGGTCGACGACTACATCCCCGAGCCCGTGCGCGACCGCAGCAAGCCGTTCCTGCTCTCGGTCGAGGACGTGATGACGATCACCGGTCGGGGCACGGTCGTCACCGGCCGCATCGAACAAGGCGAGATCAAGGTGGGCGAGACGGTCGAGATCGTCGGGCTGCGCCCGACCCAGAAGACCGTCGTCACCGGGGTCGAAATGTTCCGCAAGATCCTCGACTCGGGCCAGGCCGGCGACAACGTGGGCCTGTTGCTGCGGGGCATCGACAAGAAGGAGGTCGAGCGCGGCCAGGTCGTGTGCAAGCCCGGATCGATCACGCCGCACACGAACTTCGAGGCAAATGTCTACGTGTTGACGAAGGCCGAGGGTGGACGGCACAAGCCGTTCTTCTCGAATTACCGGCCGCAGTTCTACTTCCGCACGACGGACGTCACGGGCTCGATCACCCTCGCCGAGGGGACCGAGATGGTGATGCCGGGTGACAACACGACGATGACGGTCGAGTTGCAGAAGCCGATCGCGATGGACGAGGGGCTGCGCTTCGCGATCCGCGAGGGCGGTCGCACCGTGGCATCCGGCCGCGTCACGAAGATCATCAAGTAGGCGAGGCGTGGCGCAGCGGATCCGCATCCGGCTCAAGGCCTACGACCACGAAGTGGTCGACCAGTCGACGAAGAAGATCGTCGAGACCGTGCTGCGCACCCAGGCGAAGGTGCGCGGCCCGATCCCGCTGCCGACCGAGCGCCACCGCTACACGGTCGTGCGCTCGCCCCACAAGCACAAGGACAGTCGCGAGCACTTCGAGATGCGGATCCACAAGCGGCTCGTCGACATCGTCGAGCACGGCCCGAAGACCGTCGACTCCCTGCAGCGGTTGGATCTGCCCGCCGGGGTCGACATCGAGATCAAGATCCAACAGGCCTGAGAGCGGGCCGGTGGTATAGTTTTTTGCTCGTCGGGCCCGGTCCCGGCGAGTTGCGAGGACGAAGTCCGAGCGTGCCCCGTCGCTCGTGCGTCGGGGGACCGCCCGGCAGAGATGATCTGCGCTCCGCTCGGTTATCGGGCGGAGCGCCCGCGTGAGAAGGGGTGGTGTGATCCACCCCGTCGAACCCGGTGGCCGCGGTGGTGCCGCGACCGGCGGGACCACTACGGGCCCGGTGCGGCCGGGTTGCCACGGAGAAACGACACGACGATGACACTGAAAGCGGTCGTCGGCGAGAAGATCGGGATGACCCAGGTCTTCGACGCCGAGAACCGGGCGGTTCCCGTCACCGTCGTCAAGGTCGCGCCCCTGCGCGTCGTCCAGGTGAAGACGCCGGAGCGCGAGGGCTACTCCGCCCTGCAGGTCACCTACGGCTTCCGCCGCGCCGGCTCGCTCAACAAGCCCGAGGCGGGTCACTTCGCCAAGGTCGCCGTCGACGCCGGACGGCGCCTCGTCGAGCTGCGCGTCGACGACACCGATGGCTACGCGGTCGGCCAGCAAATCGACGTCGGGATCCTGTCGGCCGGCGAGAAGGTCGACGTCACGGCGATCTCGAAGGGCAAGGGCTTCGCCGGCAGCATGAAGCGGCACCATTTCTCGGGCCAGGGCGGCGCCCACGGCAACCACAAGAAGCATCGCGCGCCCGGCTCGATCGGCGCCTGCGCCACCCCCGCCCGGGTGTTCAAGGGCACCAGGATGGCGGGGCGGATGGGCGCCGAGCGCGTGACGACGCTCAACCTCGAAGTCGTCGAGGCCGACGCCGAGCGCGAGATCGTGCTCGTGAAAGGGGCCGTGCCCGGCCCACGTGGCGGACTCGTCGTGATCCGCCGGGCCGTGAAGGGCGGCGCGAAGTGAGTGCCGTCGCCCTCGCCGGCAGCCGGTCCCGTGCCGAGAAGCTCCTCGAGCCGGTGACGATCGACCGCACGACCGATGCGGGCGTCGTGCTCGGCGTCGTCTCGCTCGACCGGGAGTTCTTCTCCGTCGCGGCGAACGTCCCGCTCGTGCACCAGGTCGTCACCGCCCAGCTCGCGGCGCGACGCGCCGGGACCCAGAGCACGAAGACTCGTTCCGAGGTGCGCGGGGGATCGGCCAAGCCCTACCGCCAGAAGGGCACCGGCAACGCCCGACAGGGATCGATCCGGGCGCCGCACTACGCCGGCGGCGGCGTCGCGCTCGGTCCGAAGCCACGTGACTACTGGCAGCGCACCCCACGAAAGATGGTGCAGCAGGCCTTTCGCTGCGCGCTCTCCGACCGCGCGCGATCCGGCGCGCTGCGCCTGATCGACCACTGGACGATGGAGGTGCCGCGCACGAAGGAAGCCCTCAAGTCGCTCGCGGCGCTCGACTGTTCCGGCCGGGTTCTCGTCGTCGTCACTCGCGACGACGACGCCGTCGAGCGGTCCTTCCGCAACGTACCCGGGGTCCAGACGATATCCGGTGACCAGGTGACGGCGTACGACCTGCTCGCCGCCGACGTCGTCGTGTTCACGGACGAGACGCTCCCCGGCTCGACGAGCACCGGGCCCCCGCCGTCGGCCAAACTCAACTCGGCGGCGAAGGTCGCCCTGAGGAAGGCGCCGGCACGCGAGCGATCGGCGACCGAAGAGCGGGGTGAGCAATGAGCCCGAACCGGACGGTTCTTTTGCGCCCGATCATCTCGGAGAAGTCCTACGGGCTGATGGAACACGGCGCCTACGTCTTCGTTGTCGATCCCCGCGCGAGCAAGGAAGAGATCCGTGACGCCGTCGAGGGGACGTTCGCCGTCCACGTCGCCAGCGTGAACACCCTCAACCGCAAGGGGAAGCGGAAGAGGAACCGCAGGAGCGGGACGTTCGGCCGGCGGTCGGACACGAAGCGGGCGATCGTCCGCCTCGTCGGTGACGACCGCATCGAACTGTTCGAGAGCTGAGGGACGGGCCATGGCAGTGCGCAAGCGCAAGCCGACGAGCGCCGGACGGCGTTTCCAATCGGTGTCGGACTTCTCGGAGATCACGAAGGACCGGCCCGAGCGAACGCTCCTCGAACCGCTGCCCTCATCCGGCGGTCGCAACAGCTACGGGCGGAAGACGGCCCGTCACCGCGGCGGGGGTCACAAGCGTCGGTACCGCGTCGTCGACTTCTGGCGCGACAAGGACGGCGTGCCCGCCCGGGTCGCGGCGATCGAGTACGACCCGAACCGCAACGCCCGCGTCGCGCTGCTCCACTACGCCGACGGTGAGAAGCGCTACATCCTCGCTCCGCAGCGCGTCGTGGTCGGCGACGTGCTCCAATCCGGCCACGGCTCCGAGATCCGTCCGGGCAACGCCCTCCCGCTGCGCTACATACCGGTCGGCTCCGTCATCCACAACGTCGAGCTCCGGCCGGGTGGTGGCGGCAAGCTCGCGCGCGGCGCCGGCATGAGTGTGCAGCTCGTCGCGAAAGAAGGGGCGCTCGCAACGTTGCGACTGCCCTCGACCGAGATGCGCCGCGTTCCGATCGACTGCCGGGCGACGATCGGTGAAGTCGGCAACGCCGAGTCCGAGCTCATCTCGATCGGCAAGGCGGGGCGCAACCGCTGGCTCGGGGTCCGGCCGCAGTCTCGCGGCGTGGCGATGAACCCGGTCGACCACCCGCTCGGCGGCGGTGAGGGCAAGGCCTCCGGTGGGCGCCACCCGGTCTCGCCCTGGGGCAAGCCCGAGGGCCGCACCCGCGCCCGTCATAAGAGATCCGATCAGCTCATCGTGCGCCGCCGACGCGGCCGCGGTGCGCGCCGTTGAGGAATCGAACGAGGATCGCATGCCCCGCAGCCTGAAAAAGGGACCGTTCGTCGACGACCACCTGCTGAAGAAGGTCGACGAGCTGAACGCGAAGAGCGAGAAGCGCGTGATCAAGACCTGGTCGCGCCGCTCGACGATCATCCCGGACATGGTGGGCCACACGATCGCAGTTCACGACGGACGTAAGCACGTCCCCGTGTACGTCACCGAGGCGATGGTCGGGCACAAGCTCGGCGAGTTCGCGCCGACCCGGACCTTCCGCTTCCACGCGGGCCAGGAACGCCAGGCGAGGCGCTGACGATGACCGTCAAGACGAACGAGCGTCCCGGGACCCGCGCCGTGCTGCGACACTGCCGGATGTCGAGCACGAAAGCGCGCGAGGCGCTCGACCTCGTGCGGGGGCTGGACTACACGCGGGCCGTCGAACTCCTCGACCACACCGATCGCGCCGCCGGGCCGGTCGTCGCGAAGCTCTTGCGTTCCGCGGCCGCCAATGCCGAGCACAACGACGGCCAGTTCCCCGAGGAGCTCTACGTCGCGTCGTGCTACGCCGACGAGGGCACGACGCTCAAGCGCTTTCGCCACAGGGCCCGCGGCCGCGGCACGCGAATCCGCAAGCGCACGTGCCACATCACGATCATCCTGTCGCGTATGCCCGAGGACCAGATCGCCCGTCTGAAGGCGCGTTCGGCGGCGCAGAACGCCGACCGTCGTGCCCGCCGTGTCGCCGGGGCGCGTCGTCGTGCCCGGGCGGCGACGGCCGAAGAAGCGGGGGCCCTCGCCGCGGAAGAAGGCGCCGAAGGAGTCGAGGAAACCGAAACGACCGGGAGGCGCGCCCCGCGGGCGCGCAAGGTCACGCCGGCGAAGAAGTCCGCCCAGACCGCGCCGTCCCGCGAAACCGCCACCAAGGCCGTCCCGGCGAAGAAGGCCGTCCCGGCGAAGAAGGCGGCCCCGGCGAAGAAGGCGGCCCCCGCGAAGAAGGCGGCCCCCGCGAAGAAGGCGGTCCCGGCGAAGAAGGGGGTCCCGGCGAAGAAGGCGGCCCCAGCGAAGAAGGCAGCCCCGACGAAGAAGGCGGCCCCGGCGAAGAAGGCGGCCGTGGCGTCCAAGGCGACGCGGGTGATCGCCAGGATCGCGAAGAAGACCACGCGCAAGCCGTCCGGGAAGGACAGGAGCTAATGGGCCAGAAGGTCAACCCGTACGGGTTCCGTCTCGGCATCACGACCGATTGGAAGTCTCGTTGGTTCGAGGATCGCGGTTATCAGAACGCCGTCGTCGAGGACTGGAAGATTCGCGACTACCTCATGACCCAGCTCGAGTCGGCGGCCGTCAGCCGGATCGAGATCGAGCGCACCCGCGACCGACTGCGCGTCGACGTCCACACGGCCCGTCCCGGAATCGTCATCGGCCGTCGTGGTGCCGAGGCGGACCGGCTTCGCCGCCATCTCGGGCGGATGACGAAGAACGCCAACGTCCAGCTCAACATCCAGGAGATCAAGCAACCCGAGCTCGACGCCGCGCTCATCGCCCAGGGGATCGCCGACCAGCTCACCCGGCGTATCAGCTTCCGGCGCGCGATGAAGCGTGCGATCCAGACCGTGGAGAAGGCGGGGGGCCAGGGCGTGCGCGTCCAGTGTTCCGGCCGCCTCGGCGGTTCGGAGATGTCCCGCAAGGAGTCCTATCGCGAAGGCCGCGTGCCCCTGCACACGCTGCGCGCCGACATCGACTTCGGTTTCCGCGAGGCGCGCACGTCGACCGGACGCGTCGGGGTGAAGGTCTGGATCTACAAGGGCGACATCCTCCCCTACCGGACCGCACCCGAGGACAAGATCTCGCGCGAGGCGGCCATGGCCGTCGGCGAGACCTCGGGCCAGGCCCGTCCCCGACGGATCGTGTCGGCCGGTGGCGGTCGGCGTCGACCCGAACTGGGCGAGCCCGGCGCGACGCCGGAGGAGGTTCCGGCGGTGGCGGCCGTGGCTCGTGAACGCGAAGAGGCTCCCACAGCCGAGGCGGCGGTCGAGCCGGTTGCTCCGCCCGCGGACGACGCCCTCGAGAAGCTCCTTGCCGAGGAAGAGGAGATCGAACGGCGCACCCGTGACGAGCACCACGAGACGCCGCACTTCCGCAAGGAGAACGACTGACGATGCTGATGCCCAAGAAGGTGATGCACCGCAAGCAGCACCGCGGTCGTCGCACCGGTCTCGCGAAGGCTGCCCAGACGATCGACTTCGGCGACTACGGGATCAAGGCTCTCGAACCGGGCTGGATCACGGCGCGCCAGATCGAGGCCGCACGTATCGCGATGACGCGTCACGTGCGCCGCGGCGGCAAGGTCTGGATCCGCGTCTTCCCGGACAAGCCGGTCACCCAGAAGCCGGCGGAGACGCGTATGGGCTCGGGGAAGGGCAACCCCGAGCACTGGGTCGCCGTCGTGCGACCCGGGAGGATCATGTTCGAGATCGCGGGAGTGGACGAACAGCTCGCGCGCCAGGCGATGGAGCGCGCGATCCAGAAACTCCCGATCAAGGCCGAGGTCGTCGTCCGTCCTGGTGTGGCGGCAGAGACCGGGGGTGCGACGAGATGACCAAGCCGGCCGACCTGCGCGCCCTTTCTGAGCTCGACCGGGCCCAGCGACTCGCCGACGCGCACAAGGAACTCTTCAACCTGCGCTTCCAGCTCGCGACCGGCCGGCTCGACAACGTGAGTCGGATCGCGATCGTCCGCAGGGACATCGCCCGTCTGCTGACGATCAAGACCGAGGACGCCGCGGTCGCCGAGCGGCCCGCGAAGCCGACGAGGAGGAGCCGTGGCTGACGAAACCGAAACAGCGGTGTCGACGCCCGCTGAGGCGCGTGTGAACCGTCGCAAGGTGCGCGAGGGGACCGTGATCTCTCGTGCCAAGGACAAGACGGTGGTCGTCTCGGTCGTCGAACGCGTCCGCCACCCGAAGTACGTCAAGACCGTCCAGCGTTCGAAGCGGCTCTACGTCCACGACGAGGACAACTCCGCCGCCGTCGGCGACAAGGTTCGGGTCGCCGAGACGCGCCCGATCTCCAAGCTCAAGCGGTGGCGGCTCGTCGAGATCCTGGAGCGTGCGCGGTGATCCAGCAGGAGTCCCGGCTCAAGGTCGCGGACAACTCGGGAGCGAAAGAGGTCCTCTGCATCAAGGTGCTCGGAGGTTCCCGCCGCCGGTACGCGGCGATAGGCGACGTCTTCATTGCCACGGTGAAGGACGCCGTCCCGGGAGCCGCCGTGAAGAAGGGTGAGGTCGTGCGGTGTGTCGTCGTCCGGGCGAAGAAGGAACGTCGTCGTCCCGACGGCAGCTACATCAGGTTCGACGAGAACGCCGCCGTGCTCATCAACGAGCAGCAGCAGCCGCGCGGGACCCGCATCTTTGGACCGGTCGGTCGTGAGCTGCGCGACAAGAGATTCATGCGCATCGTCAGCCTCGCGCCGGAGGTGCTCTAGATGAAGATCCGCAAGGGCGACGAGGTCCAGGTCCTTTCCGGAAAGCACCGCGGCAAGACGGGTGAGGTGATTCGCGCGATCCCCGAGAAGCACCAGGTCGTCGTGTCCGGGGTCAACATCTCGAAGCGCCACCAGCGTCCGACGCGCGCCACGATGCAGGCCGGGATCATCGACAAGGACATGCCGTTGCCGGTCGCCGCCGTCGCGCTGATCTGTGCCAAAGACGGCCCGACTCGGGCCCGCTACGAGGTGGCCAAGGACGGCACGAAGACGCGGGTCTGCGCGAAGTGCGGGGCCCGGCTGTGAGCGCGACGACGAACGTGGCCGAGCGCCCCCGCCTGAAGGCCCGGTTCGAGGACGAGATCCGGGACCGGTTGGGGGCCGAGCTCGGTCTCGCGAACGTGATGGAGGTTCCACGGCTCCGGAAGATCGTGGTCAACGTGGGCGTCGGCAAGGCGACCCAGCAGCAGTCGCTGCTCGAGGGTGCCGTGCGCGACCTCAGCACGATCACTGGCCAGCGGCCGATCGTCACGCGGGCCCGCAAGTCGATCTCGGCGTTCAAGCTGCGCGAGGGGAACTCGATCGGCACGATGGTGACCCTCAGAGGCGACCGGATGTGGGAGTTCTTCGATCGCCTGATCAGCCTCGCGATCCCGCGAATCCGGGACTTCCGGGGACTGTCGACGCGCTCGTTCGACGGGCACGGCAACTACACGTTCGGTGTCTCCGAGCAGCTCATCTTCCCGGAGATCGACTACGACAAGGTCGACGCGACCCGCGGCATGGACATCACGATCGTGACGACCGCCCGCACCGACGCCGAGGGACGAGCACTGCTCGACGCCTTCGGTTTCCCGTTCCGACGCGAAGGGTAGTGAGCGGATCATGGCCAAGAAAGCGCTCGTCGAGAAGCAGCAGCACAAGCCGAAGTTCAAGGTGCGCGGCTACACCCGTTGCCGTCGTTGCGGTCGGCCGCGGTCCGTCTACCGACGCTTCGGACTGTGCCGCATCTGCCTGCGAGAGCTCGTACATGCAGGAGAAGTGCCCGGTGTGACGAAGGCAAGCTGGTGACGGGAGGGGATCTTCGATGACCATGACGGATCCCATCGCCGACATGTTGACCCGCGTGCGCAACGCCAACGTTGCGATGCACGACACCGTCCGCATGCCCGGTTCGAAGCTGAAGATGTCGCTCGCCTCGATTCTCGAGCGCGAGGGCTACATCGCTGGCTTCACGACCACCGAAGACGGTTCGTGTCCGGGGACCGTCCTCGAGATCAGGATGAAGTACACGCACGACCGTGCCCGCGCCATCGCGGGACTGAGGCGGGTCTCGACACCGGGGTTGCGCGTCTACGCCCGCGCCGATCACCTCCCGCGGGTCCTCGGTGGCCTCGGCGTCGCCGTGCTCTCGACCAGCCAGGGACTGCTCACCGACCGGGAGGCTCGCCAGCGCAAGATCGGCGGCGAGGTGCTCTGTTATGTCTGGTGAGCGCTTGCCGACGGTGGATGGGGTGAGCGGCTGATGTCGCGGGTCGGGCGGATGCCGGTCGCGGTGCCGGCAGGGGTCGAGGTGACGATGGTCGACGACCGCATCGCCGTGCGCGGCCCGAAGGGGGCCCTGGAACGGGTGATCCCGGGCCGGATCACCGTGCGCGCCGTTGACGATGGGTCGACGCTCGTCGTCGAGCGCCCGAACGACGAACGGATGAACCGGGCGCTCCACGGCCTCACCCGTACGTTGATCGCCAACATGATGCTCGGTGTCACCGAGGGGTTCTCCAAGGACCTCGAGATCGTCGGAATCGGCTACCGGGCCACGGCGAAGGGGCCGGGCCAGCTCGAGCTGGCGCTCGGCTTCAGCCACCCCGTCGTGGTCGACGCACCCGAGGGCATCACCTTCGAGGTCCCCGTGCCGACCCGCATCACGGTGCGGGGCATCGACAAGGAACGGGTCGGGCAGGTGGCCGCCGACATTCGCAAGATCCGCAAGCCGGAGCCCTACAAGGGCAAGGGCGTGCGGTACGCGGGAGAGACGGTGCTGCACAAGGCCGGGAAGGCCGGGAAGTAGCGATGGCTGGCACCGAGCGCACCCACGCGTTGCGTCGCCGCCGCCACGAGCGGTTGCGCCGCAAGGTCACCGGGACCGCCGAGCGGCCGCGCCTCGCCGTGTTCCGCTCGAACCGCCACATCGTCGCCCAGGTGATCGACGACGCCGCGGGGCGCACGATCGTCGCGGCCTCGACGATGGAGGCGGTCCTGCGCACGAAGCCGACCGGCAACGTCGCCGCCGCCGCCGAGGTCGGTCGGCTGATCGCCGAACGCGCCCGGCAACAGGGGGTCGGCCAGGTCGTGTTCGACCGCGGCGGGTCCCGGTACCACGGCCGCATCGCGGCCCTCGCCGAGGCCGCGCGCGCGGCGGGATTGGAGTTCTGAATGGCGGAGTCCCAGTACGAGGAGCGGACGATCCGGGTGAACCGCGTCGCCAAGGTGGTCCAGGGCGGTCGGCGCTTCTCATTCACCGCGTTGATGGTTGTCGGAGACGGCCAGGGTCGTGTCGGCCTCGGCTACGGCAAGGCCAAAGAAGCCGGTCTCGCCGTGCAAAAGGGGATCGAGGACGCGAAGAAGAACCTCTTCGACGTGCCGTTGGCCGGATCGACGATCGTCCACCCGGTGATCGGCTCGGCCGGGGCCGGCAGGATGCTGCTCAAGCCCGCGGCTCCGGGCACCGGCGTCATCGCCGGCGGCGCGGCGCGCGCGATCTTCGAGATGGCGGGCGTGCGCGACGTCGTCGCCAAGTCGCTCGGCACGTCGAACTCGATCAACGTCGCCCACGCGACGATCGCGGGGTTGAAGGCGCTCCGCCGACCGGACGAGGTGGCGCGCCTGCGCGACAAGTCCCCCGAGGAGGTCTCCCCGGCGGGAGTGCTGCGCTCCTACAACGAGCGACGTCGGGCGGCGACGGTCGTCGGCGGGGTGCGTTGACATGCCACCGCGTCCCGCACGCGGCTCGGACGGGATCGTCGTGACCCAGGTTCGCTCGGCGATCGGTACCAAGCCGAAGCACCGCGCGACCCTGCGGGCTCTCGGCCTGCGCCGCGTCGGCCAGTCGAACGTGCTCGCCGATCGGCCCGAGATCCGTGGCATGCTCGCGCGCGTGTCGCACCTGGTGAAGGTCACCGAGTCCTCGCCGCGCCGGCGCGCCGGCGCGGCGGCGAAGGGCACCTCGACGGACAAGGCGGACGCGTGATGCGCCTCAACGATCTCGCGCCAGCCCCGGGCGCGCATCGGGCCCGTCGCCGCGTCGGCCGGGGGACGGGGGGCAAGGGCGGCAAGACCGCCGGACGCGGCACCAAGGGCCAGCTCGCGAGGAACACCGTCGCCGCCGGGTTCGAGGGTGGCCAGCTGCCGCTCACCCAGCGGATCCCGAAGCTGCGCGGCTTCGCGAACCCGTTCCGCGTCGAGTACAACGTCGTCAACCTCGACGATCTCGACAAGCACGTCGGCGACACGGTGACCCCGGAGACGTTGCGCGCCTCGGGGATCGTCCATGAGCGGGGCCTGGTGAAGGTGCTCGGACGCGGGACGATCTCGCGGGCGATCGCCGTCGAGGCCCACGCCTTCTCGAAGAGCGCCGCTCGGGCCATCACCGGGGCCGGCGGGTCCGTGACCGTCGTGCCGTCGCCCCACGGTGACCGCCGGCCCCCCGTCCGGGGCAACGCGCTGGCGAACCGGTAGAAGACGGGGTGGACGGGACCGTGGCGGGGTGGACGGTAGGGTCGGTTCGGCGCGTGACCGCCGGACACGACGCCGCCGTTGAACGGGAGGGGCCGTGCTCTCGAGCCTGAAGAACATCGTCAGGGTCGCCGACCTCCGCAACAAGGTCCTGTTCACCCTGCTCGTGATCGCGATCTACCAGCTCGGTGCCAACATCCCCGTGCCGGGCGTGAGCTTCAAGGCGATTCAGTCGATCTCGAACGCGGCGAAGGGCTCGGGGATCCTCGGATTCCTCAACCTGTTCTCGGGTGGGGCGCTCGCACGGGCCGCAGTCCTCGGTCTCGGGATCATGCCGTACATCACCTCGTCGATCATCATCCAGCTCCTGACGACGGTGATCCCGAAGTTCACCGAGTGGAGGGACCAGGGTGCCGTCGGTCAGCGCAAGCTGACCCAGGCGACGCGCTACCTCACGGTCTCGCTGGCGCTGATGCAGTCGTCGGGCCTCGTGTTCCTCTTGCACTCGGGCCAGCTGATCGGGACGAACGTCGACCTCGTTCCCGACTTCACGGCGCCGCGGGTGCTGTTCATCATCCTCACCTTCACCGCCGGCACGGCGTTCGTCATGTGGCTCGGCGAGCTCATCACCCAGCGCGGCATCGGCCAGGGGATGTCGATCATCATCTTCGCCAACGTCGTGGCGACCATCCCCCTCGACGTCGACCTCATCAAGGCGGACAAGTCGTACGCGGGTCTCGTGATCATCGGCCTCGTCTGCGTCGCGCTCCTCGTCGCGATCGTGTTCACCGAGCTCGGCCAGCGTCGGATACCCGTGACCTTCGCCCGCCGGGTCCAGGGTCGTCGGATGTACGGGGGCCAGAGCACCTACATCCCGCTGAAGGTGAACCAGGCCGGCGTGATCCCGATCATCTTCGCGAGCTCGCTGCTTTACATCCCGGTCCTCGTCTCCACCGTGCTGCCGTGGGCTGGGGTGCGCGCGTGGATCACGGCGAACCTCGTGAGCCCGACGGGCGGCGTGTACCTCGTGCTGTACGGCCTGTTCATCGTGGCCTTCACGTTCTTTTACGTGCAGGTGAGCTTCGACCCGGTCCAGCAGGCGGACCAGATCCGCAAACAGGGCGGATACATCCCCGGCATCCGACCGGGACCGCCGACCGAGAGCTATCTCTCGAAGATCCTGAACCGGATCACGCTGCCGGGATCGCTCTTCTTGGCGTTTGTCGCGCTCACGCCCTCGGCGATCCTCGCCGCCTGGCACGTCCTCGGGATCCCGTTCTTCGGGACGACGCTCCTCATCAGCGTCGGCGTCGCGCTGCAGACGAACCAGCAGATCAACAGCCAGCTCACGATGCGCAACTACGAGGGCTACCTCACCTAGATGGAGGGTGCCGCGCGTCTCATCGTCCTCGGCAAGCAGGGCTCGGGGAAAGGAACCCAGTGCGTGCGGATCTCGCAGCACTACGGGATCCCGCACATCTCGACCGGAGACATGCTGCGTGCCGCGGTGAAGTCCGGGACCCCTCTCGGCAGGACCGTGCAGCGCACGATGGAGGCCGGAGAGCTCGTCTCGGACGACATCATCCTCGAGGTGATCGCGGCGCGGTTGCGCGAGCACGACGCCGCGACCCGTGGCTTCGTCCTCGACGGCTTCCCCCGCACCGTCGCCCAAGCGGACCGGCTCGACGAGATCCTCGCCCCCGGGGCGATCGACCTCGTGGCGAGCCTCGACATCCCGACGAGCGTCGTCGTCGAGAGGATCGCGCAGCGGCGCACCTGCTCGGGTTGCGGCCGGGTCTACTCGCTCACCGCACCGCCCCGGGTCGACTGGACCTGTGATGTCTGCGGCGGCGAGGTCATCCAGCGCGAGGACGACTCCGAGGAGGCGGTGGGTCGGCGCCTCGACCTCTACGACGCCCAGACGGCACCGCTCATTGCCCGCTACCGGCGGGCCGGCAAACTCGTCCCGGTCGAGGCGACCGGCACCGTCGACGAGGTGGCGGACCGCCTCATCGCGCTCATCGACAACCGCCTCGCCGGCGGGTGAGGTCGAGGGGTGATCCGCACTCCCGAAGAGATCGAGAAGATGCGCCGCGCCGGGCGGGTCGTCGCCGAGATCATCGCCGAGACGAGGGCCGCGATCCGTCCGGGGATGACGACCCTCGGGCTCGACGCGGTCGCGCGCGCGGTGCTCGAGAGGCGCGGGGCGCGGTCGAACTTCCTCAACTACCACGGCTTTCCCGCGGTCATCTGCACGTCGCCGAACAACATGATCGTTCACGGCATCCCCGGCGGCTACGTGCTGCAAGAAGGCGACATCCTGTCCGTCGACTGCGGGGCGATCGTCGGGGGCTACCACGGCGACGCCGCATACACCGTTCCGGTCGGCAAGGTCTCCGCCCTCGCCCTCCGGCTCATGGAGACGACCGAACGCTCGCTGTGGGCCGGGATCGACGTGATGCGCCCCGGCAACCGGCTGCACGAGATCGGCCGGGTGGTGCAGGAAGTCGCCGAGGCGGCCGGGTTCTCGGTCGTGCGCAAGTACGTCGGCCACGCCATCGGGACCGAGATGCACGAGGAACCCCCGGTCCCGAACTACTGGCCCGGTGCCCCCGGGCCGAGGCTGAAGCCGGGAAACGTGTTCGCCGTCGAGCCGATGGTGAACGTGGGCGGCCCCGACACCGTCGAGCTCGAGGACGGCTGGAGCGTCGTGACCGCCGACGGGAGCCTCTCGGCGCACTTCGAGCACACCATCGCGATCAGCGACGACGGTCCAGAGGTGCTCACGCGACCGTGACCGATCGGGCTGTGAGGTGCTAAAATTCTCCCTGCTTCGGGTCAGCCGGCCCGTGGGTTGGTTGTCGCGGGCCGGAATCACATCTTGTGGCCCCACGGCCGCAGGCCACGCGGACGGTCGGGGCTGCCCCACCGCTCGTCGGGGGTCGTCGACGTCATGACGGGTTGTGGGTTGGCTGCGGACCCGTAGTCGCCAGAAGTTCCGTCGAGGAGGTTGACCTGCCGAAGCCGAAGGAAGACGCGATCGTGCTCGAGGGCACGGTCGTCGAGCCGTTGCCGAACGCGATGTTCCGCGTCGAGCTCGAGAACGGTCACAAGGTTCTCGCCCACAGCTCGGGCAAGATGCGCATGCACCGCATCCGCATCCTCCCGGGCGACCGCGTCCAGGTCGAGATCACGCCGTACGACCTGTCGCGGGGCCGGATCACCTATCGGTACAAGTAGGCACGAGTTCGGTTCCGCCAGACCCGGCGAGGCCACGATCCAGGGGATGGGGCAGTGAAGGTACGTCCGAGCGTCAAAGCGATGTGCGAGAAGTGCAAGGTCATCCGCCGGCACGGCAGGGTGGTCGTGATCTGCGCCAACCCGCGCCACAAGCAGCGTCAGGGCTGAGGCGATGGCCCGCATATCCGGCGTCGACATCCCCCGCGAGAAGCGTCTCGAGGTCGCGCTCACCTACATCTACGGCATCGGGCGGACGACGTCCCAGCGCATCTGCGCGGCCGCCGACCTCGATGTCGACACCCGCGTGCGCGACCTCACCGAGGAGGAGGTCGCCCGGATCCGCACCTACGTCGACGCCAACCTGAAGGTCGAGGGCGACCTGCGGCGCGACGTCGCCCAGGACATCAAGCGGAAGATGGAGATCGGCTCCTACCAGGGTGTCCGTCACCGCCGGGGCCTGCCGGTGCGGGGCCAGCGCACCCACACGAACGCCCGGACCCGCAAGGGCCCGAAGAAGACCGTCGCCGGCAAGAAGAAGGTTCGCAAGCACTGATGCGCACATCTCGTCACGCCACGCTCGAACCGGGCCGCGCCTCTCGTGCGGTTGCGCCGACCCGACAGGACCGGGCCTGATGGCGAAGCCGACCAAGCCCGGGGGTCGCCGGCCCCGCAAGCGCGAGCGCAAGAACGTCACGCACGGCGTCGCCCACATCAAGAGCTCGTTCAACAACACGATCGTTTCGATCGCCGACCACGAGGGCAACGTCATCGCCTGGGCGTCGGCCGGCAACGTCGGTTTCAAGGGCTCGCGCAAGTCGACGCCGTTCGCGGCCCAGATGGCCGCCGAGAGTTGCGCCCGCCGGGCGATGGAGCACGGGGTGCGCCGGGTCGACGTCCTGGTCCGGGGGCCCGGATCGGGGCGTGAGACGGCGATCCGGTCGCTCGCCGCGACCGGCATCGAGGTGACCGGCATCAAGGACGTCACGCCCATTCCGCACAACGGTTGCCGCCCGAAGAAGCGGCGCCGGGTCTAGGGACGGGAGGACGACGATGGCCCGCTACCTGGGTCCGGCATGCCGGCTGTGCCGCCGCGAGAAGGTGAAGCTGTTCCTCAAGGGACCGAAGTGCGAGAGCCCCCAGTGTCCGATCGAGCGCCGCCCGTACCCGCCGGGCGAGCACGGGCGCGACCGTTCGCGCCAGGGTTCGGAGTACCTCGCCCAGCTGCGCGAGAAGCAGAAGGCGCGTCGCATCTACGGCGTGCTGGAGCGGCAGTTCCGCGGCCTCTACGAGGAGGCGAGTCGCGAGCACGGCATCACGGGCGAGAACCTGCTCCGCATGCTCGAGACCCGGCTCGACAACGTCGTGTTCCGGGCGCGCTGGGGCACGAGCCGGTCCCAGGCCCGCCAGTTCGTCAGCCACGGTCTCGTGCGCGTGAACGGTCATCGGGTCACGATCGCGAGCTTCCGCGTCCGTGTCGGCGACGTCGTCTCGCTCTCCGAGTCGGCGGCCGACCTCATCACGGTGCGCCAGAACCTCGATCTCATCGACCGTCCCGTCCCGGGCTGGCTCGAGGTCGAAGACGACGGCCACGCCGTGCGCGTTCGGGCGATGCCCGAGCGCGAGCAGATCGACACCCAGGTGCGCGAGCAGCTCATCGTCGAGCTGTACTCGAAGTAGACGCCCCCGAGAGCACAGGAGCCAGCCCAGATGCTCATCATCCAGCGCCCCGCCGTCGAAGCGATCGGCGAGGAGGAGGGCAACCGTCAGAAGTTCTCGATCGGCCCGCTCGATCCCGGTTTCGGTCACACGCTCGGGAACTCTCTGCGTCGCACGTTGTTGTCGTCGATCCCGGGCGCCGGGGTGACCCAGGTTCGCTTCGACGACGCCCTCCACGAGTTCACCTTCCTGCCCGGGGTGAAAGAGGACGTCAGCGACATCATCTTGAATCTCAAGGACCTCGTCCTCGTCGTCGAGAGCGACGAACGGGTGACGCTGCGCGTCGACGTACGCGGACCGGCGGAGGTGACCGGCGCCGACCTGCGTCTGACCGCCGACGTCGAGGTGCTCAATCCGGACCTGCACCTCGCCACGGTGAACGCCAAGGGGCGGCTCGCGATGGACGTCACCGTCGAACGCGGCAAGGGGTATCTCTCGGCCGAGAAGAGCAAGCACTCCTCGACGATCGGGGTCATCCCGGTGGACGCCATCTTCTCGCCGGTCCGGCGGGTCGCCTTCACCGTCGAGCCGACGCGCGTCGAGCAGTCGACCGACTACGACCGGCTCGTGCTCGACATCGAGACGGACGGCTCGATCTCGCCCCGCGCCGCGCTCGCGTCCGCCGGCCAGACGCTGCGCTCGCTCGTCAACCTCGTCGCGGAGCTCTCCGACGAGGCGCGCGGCCTCGAGCTCGGCGACGCCGCCACGGCGTCGAGCGGTTCGCCCGATCTCGACCAGCCGATCGAGGAGCTCGACTTGACCGAGCGCCCCCGCAACTGCCTGAAGCGGGCACAGATCAACACCATCGGCGAGCTCGTCGAGCGCTCGGCGGCGGATCTGCTCGGCATCACGAACTTCGGCCAGAAGTCCCTCGACGAGGTGCTGCAGCGTCTCGACGAACGTGGGCTCTCCCTCGCGGGCGAGCGCTACTGACGTGCCGGCGGCCCCGCGCAAGAGCGTCCGTTTCGGCGGCGACGCGGCCCACCAGAAGGCGATGCTCGGCAACCTCATCGCGTCGCTCATCGCCGCCGAGGCGATCGTCACGACCGAGGCCAAGGCGAAGGCGCTCCGCCCGGTGGCCGAGAAGCTGATCACCCGGGCCCGGGCCGGCGGGGTGCACAACCAACGCCAGGTCGTGGCCTTCCTGCGGGACAAGGACATGGCGCACAAGCTCTTCGCCGAGATCGGCCCGCGCTACGCCGATCGCAACGGCGGGTACCTGCGGATCCTGAAGCTCGGCCCTCGCCCGGGGGACAGCGCCCCGATGGCACGGGTCGAGTTCGTCGAGCCGATCTGACGGCTTCACCGTGGGGGAGCGAACCGGCGCTGACGGCAGCGTGGTCGGCACCGAGCGCCCCGGCGACGAGAACCGAGCGCGAACGAGGCGGGTCGCGCTCGGACTCGCCTACGACGGCTCGGGGTACCACGGTTTCGCCGTGCAGCCCGGCCAGCGCACCGTCGGTGGCGAGCTGTGCGCCGCGCTCGAGCAGATGTCGGGGCGCGCCCTCCGCTGCACGTGCGCCGGGCGGACCGACTCCGGCGTCCACGCCACCGCCCAGGTCGTCCACGTCGATCTCGACGAGGCCTTCCTCGCCGGCCACTTCGGGGCCGCGGCGGTCGTCCCGGGTCGGGAGCTGCCGAAGCTCGCCGAGGCGCTCTCGCACCAGCTCGGCCCGGAGATCGTCGTGTGGAGGGCGCTCGTCGCCCCGGAGGGCTTCGACGCCCGCAGGTCGGCGATCGCCCGGCGTTACCGCTACGACCTCGAGCTAGGCGGCCGGCCGGATCCGTTGCGGCGCCAAGCCGTCTGGCACCTCGAAGCGCCCGTCGACGTCGCCGCGATGCGGCTCGCCGCCGACGCGGTGCTCGGCGAGCACGACTTCGCCGCCTTCTGCCGCCGGCCGCCGGACAAGCCCGACGGACCGATCCGGCGTCGCGTCACGGACGCCCGCCTCACGACGCCGGGCGAAGGCCTGTGGCGCTTCGAGATCGAGTCCGACGCCTTCTGCCACCAGATGGTGCGCTCGATCGTCGGCGCGCTCGCCGCCGTCGGCACCGGCCGTCTCCGTCCGAGCGATCTCGTCGCCCTTCTCGCCCGCTCGAGCCGGGCCGGCGCGCCCGCGCCGGCCCCGCCAGGGGGGCTCTGCCTCGTCGCCGTGCGCTACCCGGCCGCACTCACGGGGACTTGGTCGTAGCGAGGCTGCCTCGCACCGCCTCGGCGCGCCCGGCGGGATGAGGGCGCCGCGAACCGACGGAGGTGCTTCGTGGACGAGGAGCCGAAACCACCGGCGCGAGAAGGGCAGAAGAGTTCCTCGGTGCGCCCACGACTTCCAGCGGCCGACGGCCGAGCGCGCGAGGTCGCGTCTGTGAAATCCCGACGAACCGGGCCAGTTCCCGCCGAAGAGCTTCGAGTGGGGCTGGACCGTGGACTTCCACTCGTGCGCGCACCCGTGGCGTTGGTGCGCGCGCCGTCGCCGACCCCCCGACGTGAAGCCGGGTCGCGGCGAGAACCGAGATGCCCCGGCCGATCGTCGCCGACGTGACGCGCGAAGAAGCCTCCCGGATCGTCGCGCCGCGCCACGAGAGGCGGAGGGGCATTGCTTCGGAGAGGGGCAAGAGCGGCAGCTCGGCCGGAGACGCGTCGCGACCGACCGCGGGCGCTGAGCCGGTCGCGACGTCAGTCGTCGGCCGAGCCGAGGACGTCGTCCGACAAATCCGGGCCGGCACCGGCATCGCACGGATTCGGCACGTTAGGCTGCGCTCGCGTCTCACGCCCGTCGGCGGCCGGAGCCAACCTGGGAGGAACAGCCGATGTCTCGTCCAGCATCCCGACCGGTTCGGTACGGTTCGATGAAGGCCAACGCCGACTTCGGACTGCCGGTCGCGCGCGGCGTCCGGTGGCGCTTCGCCAAGCGTTTCATTGCCCGCGCCTGCTGGCCGCTGCTGCGTGCCCAGGTTGAGTTCAACCGAGAGCTGCTCGGTGAGCTCGTGCGGCACGACGACATCCTGGAGGACGTGCTCCACGACCGGATCCTGCTGCGCGAAGAGGTCGAGCTCGCTCACGAGCAGTCGTTCGCGCGCCTGCACGATGCCGTCGGCACCATCCGCACGGAGCTGGCCGAAGTCGTGCAGCAGATTCGCAGCGAGATGGCCGAGGTCGTCAAGGAAGGCGTCGAGCTGCGCCCGCGCCTCGCCGAACTCGCCTCCCGCCTCGACCAAGCGCAGATCCGCCTCGCCCAGCTCGACCTGTTGCTCAACCGGGTCCGGCACAGCTTGCCGGACCTGCCGTCCGCCGAGGAACTTGCCAGCCTGCCGAGCGCAGTCGACAACCTCTACGGCGCCTTCGTGGAGGCGTTTCGCGGGCCGCGTGACGTGGTCAAGGAGCAGATGCGCCCGTACCTCGCCGACATCCTGGCGGTCGACTCCGCCCTCCCTGTGCTCGACATCGGGTGCGGCCGGGGCGAGCTGCTCGAGCTGCTCGCCGAGTCGGGTGCCGCCTGCTACGGGGTCGAGACCAACCCGTACTACGTCGAGTCCGCGCAGCAGCTGGGCCTCGACGTCCGGCTCGCCGAGGCGATCGAGCATCTCGACGGTCTCAAGGAGCGCAGCCTGCGGGCGGTCTCGGCGATCCAGTTCGTGGAGCACCTCTCCATGGAGGAGCTCCTCTCCCTGCTCGACCTCGCCGTGCGCGCGATCGAACCGGGTGGCCGGTTGATCCTCGAAACGCCGAACCCCGAGAACCTCGTCGTCGGAGCGTCGTCTTTCTACCTCGACCCGACGCGTCACCAGCCCATCCCACCGGAACTGCTCGTGTTCCTCGTCGAGACGCGGGGCTTCACCGAGGTCGAGGTGCGGCCGCTCGAGCGCCCCGGTCTCGCGACCCCGGGACCGTGGGCCGAGGGCGAGCCGTGGGCCGAGGACATCAAGCGGGTGGTCGACCTCGTCAGTTCGCGCCTTTTCAACGCGCCGGACTACGCCGTCGTCGCGCGCCGTCCGTGACGGCGGGCGCTCGGAGCTGCTAGGTGAGGGTCGCGGTCTGGACGCCCCTGCCCCCCCAGCGTGGCGAGGTCGCCCGTGGCGCCGACGCTCTGCTCGCGGCGCTCGCCCGTCACGCGCAAGTCGTCGCGGTGATCCGCGATGACGTCGCCGGTGTCGCCGAGGCCCCCGAGGGCGTGCAGCTCGTGGCGGCGTCGGACTACGAGCCCCGCGACGTCGACATCGACATCTACCAGATGGACGACGACGCGCGAACCTGTGGCTACATGCACTCGGCGGCGTTGAGGCGTCCCGGGCTGCTCGTTCTGCACGATCCGGCGCTCGTCGGGTTCTACCTGCGGCTCGGTGGTGGCGCGGGCGGAGCCGTGTTCCGCGAAGAGGTCGGATTCAATCGTCCCGAGGCGTCTCACCCGCCGTCGGCGGAAGGCACCGCGGGTGAGTCCGTGGCCGGCGCCGTGCCGGCGCTGATGTCCCGACGTCTCGTCGAGGCGAGCCTGATGACCGTCGTGCACACCTCGTGGGCGGCCCAGGAGTTGTCCCGCCGATCGCCGGGCGCGGACGTCGTCTGTGTTCCCCCGGCGCGCGAGCCCGCCGGCCAGAGCGCGGGCGAGCCCGGGGGACCGACCGTCGCGCCCGAGGTGCTCGCCACGACCCTCCTCGAGCTGCTCGAGACGTGCGTCGCGCGACGCCGCGGGTCAGCGCGAACGCGGGGCGCCGAGCCGGAGGCGCAGGGGACCATCGGCGTGAACGCCGTGGGCAGCTGGGAGGCGACGACGGGGCTCGCCGAGGCGGGTCGCCGTTGCGTGGGCGCCCTCGTCGACGCCGGGGTCGACGTGGCGATGGATGACTACAACTACGGCGCGCCCCGGGACCCGCATCGGTTTCCCTTCCGGTTGCGGGTCCTGCCGAGGGGTCGCCCGCACGACGTCGACCTGTGCTTTCTGAACGTGAACGAGCTCCACCTCATGCCCGTCGAGTACCTCCACCGGCCCAGCCGCCGCTATGTCATCGCCTACTGGCACTGGGAGCAGGGCACCCTCCCGGAGGATTTCCAGACGCAACTGGACCGCGTCGACGAGATCTGGGTCTCGAGCGAGTTCAGCGCCGCGACCTTCCGGCACTACACGTCGAAGCCGGTCGAAGTCGTGCCGTGCGTCGTGGAACCGGTCGCCGACGCCTCGTTGGGGCGCGCCAGCTTCGGGCTTCCCGAAGGGTCGTGTCTGTTCTTCTTCCACTTCGACGTCAACTCGACGCTCGCCCGCAAGAATCCGCGGGGGGTGATCGAGGCGTATCGCCGGGCGTTCACCCCGGCCGAACGGGCGAACGGGGTGCACCTCGTCATGAAGACGATCAATCTCGCGAGTCACCCGGAGGCCCAGGCGGTGCTGGAAGACGCCATGGGTCTCGTCGGGGGAACGATCCTCGACGTGGACCTGCCGCCCGAGGCGGTGGCCGCCCTGACCGCCGTGTGCGACGTCTACGTCTCGCTCCACCGTGCGGAGGGCTTCGGGCTCGGGATGGCCGAAGCCATGTACTTCGGCAAACCCGTGATCGCCACGGCCTACTCGGGGAACATGGACTTCATGACCCTCGCGAACAGCTGCCCGGTCGGCTACCGCATGGCCCGCATCGACCTCGGCGATCTCCGCTTCAACCGCTTGACCGAGGCCGTCTACCGTCCCGGGGAATGGTGGGCGGATCCGGACCTCGACGAAGCGGCGCGCCGGATGCGCGACCTCTACGAGGATCGGGGTCTGCGGGATCGATTGGGTAGGTCCGCGGCGATCTCGATACGCGAGATGTGCAACGGCCGGGTCGTCGGCGCGCAGATGCGGAGGCTCCTGCAACGCAACAACGTGGCGCACGCCGACCGTCGGCACACGACCGCCGATCTCTCGGGGCGCCTGCCCGCGCCCGCCTCGGGGAACCGGGCGTGACGCCGGCACAGAGGATCCCGCCCGGCGGTCGCTGATGGCTCGGGCGGCACCGGCGAGACCGCTGTCGCGCCGCGCCGATCCGTGGGAGTATCCGCCCCGGGAGCACGCGAAGGAGCCGTGGGGTGGCTGAATCGGACGAGGAGTCGCGCCACTGGGTCGCGGCGAACGCGCACGCCGGCCTCGGGCTGCCGGTCCCGCCCGGCGAGCGCCATCGGTTCGTGAAGCGCGCCGTCGTCCGGCTCTGCCGGCCGTTCCTCAAGCATCAGGTCGAGTACAACCGCGAGCTCCTCGCCGAGCTCGTGACGATCCGGGACTCGCTCGTGGCGCAGACGAGATCGCTCGGCGCCAGCACCACCGAGCAGCTCGCCGCGCTGATCGAGCGGGTCGACGTGTTCGGGGCGCACCTCGGGGAGATCGGCGCGATCGGCGCCGAGCGGTTCGCCGCGACGAACGCGCGCTTCGACGCGCTCACCGGGCGGATCGACGAGCTCGGGGCGCTCCGCGCGCGCGTCGACGAGCTCGGGGCGCGCGTCGACGAGCTCTACTCGCTCCTCGAGGAGGGCTCGGTCGACCGTGATCTCGTCCACGAAGAGGTCGAACTCGCCCAGCAGCACGCGCTCGAGCACATCCGGGAGGCTTGCGATCGCATTCGCGGTGAGCTCGGCGACCTGGCGCGCCGGACCGAGGAGCGCCAGCGCGAACCGACGAAGGCGCCCGGCCGGGTCCCATGACCTTGAAGCTCGCCGTCTGGACGCCTCTGCCCCCGCAACGGAGCGGGATCGCCGACTACGTCTACGCCTTGCTCGCCGAGCTCGCCAAGCGTGCCGACGTCGTCGCCGTCGTGCGCGACGGCGCGAGGTCACCGTTGCTCGCTCCCGCGGGCGTCAAGGTGGTGCCGAGGTCCGGCTACGACGCCCGCTCGGTGGATCTCGACGTCTACCACTTCGGCAACCATGCCCGGTTCCACTGCTACATGTACGGGGCGATCCGCCGTCGTCCGGGCATCCTCGTGCTCCACGACCCGGCGCTGCCGGACTTCCACCACGACCTGTGCGGCGGTTACGAGTCGACGCTGTTCCGCGACGAGGCGCGCTTCGACGACCCGGAGGTCGACACCGCCTCGCCCGTGCGCTACGTCGACGGCCGCGTCGAGGTCGACTGGCTCCGGCTGCCCCTCGCGCGACGCGTCGTCGAGGCGAGCGCGCTCACCGTCGTGCACAGCGCCTGGGCCCGCGACGCCCTCGCCGCCCGCTATCCGGGGGCGACCATCGTGCACCGGCACCAAGCGGCCGCGGTCGGCGACGCCACGCCCCGAGGGCCGGCCCGCGAGGCCGCGGTCACCTTCGGCGCGTTCGGCGGCATCTCCGGGCCGAAGCGAACCGCACAGGTGTTCCGGGCCTTCACCGCCGTGCGACGGGAGGCCCCCGGGGCCCGGCTCATCATCTGCGGACGATCGGAGGCTGGCGGTCTGCTCGTCGAGGAGATGCGCGCCGCGATCGCGCGGGAAGGGCTTGCCGGGTCGGTGGAGCTGCACATCGAGGTGCCCCAGGCGGAGATGGCGCAACTCATGGGGGCATGCGACGCGGTCGTCGCCCTGCGCTGGCCGACCGTCGGCGAGACGAGCGCGCCGATGATGCGCGCCTTCGGGATCGGCCGTCTCGTGATCGCCTCGGACGTGCCGCAGAACAGGGAGCTCGATCCGCGTTTCTGCTGGCGGGTGCCCGTCGGCGAGGGCGAGGCCACGGTGCTCGCGCAGCGGATGCGACAGGTGGTCGCAGACCCGGGGTCCGCCCGCGCGGCGGGGGACCTGGCGCGCGAGTTCGTCCGTCGCGAGGCGTCCTTCGCGGTCGTGGCCTCCCAGTATCTCGAGCTCGCCGAGGAGCTCATCGAGAAGAGGGGGCGGTAGCGGCCCGGCCGCCGTCGGGGAGCGCCGGAGCCCCGGCGGCGCGCCCGGCGCAGCTGCGTCCTCCTACTCCACCCGGTGGAGGGCCGGGAGGACGTTCTCGAGGTAGAGGGTGCTGAAGCGCTGCGTCACCGTCGTCGCCTGTCGGGCGCCGAGGCCGGGGCTGTTGTCGACGCCGAGATACTCGGCGAGCCATTGGTCGGCGCGGGCGAGGTAGGCGGCGATGGTCGTCTTCGGCCGGGGGGACGGCCGGCGGGTCGGGTAGGCGTGTTCGAGCGCGTCCGCCACGTCGTCGAGCACCGCCGGCGCACCGATCGCTTCGACGAACGTGCGCGCCGCCGAGAGGCGGTCACGGTCGGCCATCACGGCGAAGAGGAAGAAGAGCGTGCACACCCCGGCGACAAAGAAGAACTCGTCCTCGCTCAGCGGAGAGCCGGCGGCGGTCCGCCCCAGCAGGAGCCTGGCGAGCCCCGGTCCGCTGTCGTCGTCGCGGGACGTGAACTCCGCGGTCAGGTACCACTCCGCCGACTCGGTCCCGGCGAGGGAGACGGCCTTGTCGATCAGCTTGGCGCGGTCCGACAGCACCGGGCTCGCGTCGATGAGGTCGAGCATCCGATCGCCGCAGCGCCGCGCGCGGGCGTGGACGAGGCGGCCGTAGGCGTCGTCGACGTGGACTTCGACCGACGCGGGTCGGACGGTGTCGGCGGGGGCCTCCACGACGACCGGCTGCTTCCTCCTCACGGCACCACGGTAGGCATCGGCCGCGACCCGTGCAGGACGTCGGTCCGACACCCTGCCATGTCCCGCCATGTCCCCGCCGCGCCGGATGGCGTGGGCGGATTGCCCGTGCCCGAGCCGGGTCGGTTGGGGAGTGGGCTGGTTTCACGTGGCCCTCAGCGCGGCACAGCCTCCGGGTAAGTCAGCTTTGGCGGGGCTCTGTTTCGTGACGCACCCCCGCGATAAGCATGACAGCCGAACAGACGTTCGGGAAAGTAGGCTTCGGGACGTGCTTACGGATTCAGAAATCCGAGAAGCTATGGCAGCGGGCGATTTGGTGATCGAGCCGTTTGCTGACGAGTGTTTGCAATCAGCGAGTTACGACTTTCGGGTTGGTGACCAGGCGTTCCTTAGCGGCACCGCTGAGGTCACTGATGTAGCCAACAAGGGCCTCATCATTATCGACCCTGGCGAATTCGCGGTCGTTGCCACGCGGGAGAAGGTCGAATGCAGCCCGCAGTTTGCAGCTCAGTTGGGACTCGATTCCGACTACGCCCGACAAGGACTGGTTCTACTCTCTGGTCCGCAGATCGATCCTGGCTTCCGTGGCGTCCTGGTTGTCCGGGTGACGAATCTTGCGCCTCGAAGGATCGTGCTTAAGCATGAGGCGCCATTTCTAACCGTTCAGTTCTTCAAGCTGTTGCGCCCGGTAGCAAAGCCCTATGCCGGATCTCGCCAGGGACAGACGGGGCTTGGGGCAAGTGACATCGAAGAACTCGCCCACCCTGACAGTCCCACCCTCGGCGGCATGGTCAAGTCCCTGTCCGCTTTGGCTCGCGATGTTGCCGACCTCAAGACGAGCGTTAAGTGGATGGGTTGGGCCATTCCCATCATCGTGGGTCTAGGCATCACGGTTATTGCGATCATCGTGGCAATCAAGTAAGTCAGTCGAGCAACCCAGCGAGCTGGGTGAGCGACCAACGGTAGGTAGCGACACCAGCTGCCATTGCGGGAGTGCGCTGTGTGTACGTACCGACCGCGTTCTTGACCCGCAGCGACTCATGGTTGTGGCAGAAGTTACAGTGAAAGAAATGCAGGCTTACCGTGTAGGCGTGGTTCTCAACCTATTTGGAGAACGCGTTGGTCAACCGTGTGAACCGGCGCATCCCCATTCGCATGGTGAGGTTCTGGCGTTCGACGTAGCTGGTCGAGATGTGGTCGGGATCGGGGTTGCCAGCCATGATCCGAATGTCAGTCCCGATGCAGGCACCAGGGCTGTAGCGCTGCTCAGGACTCTCCGAACCGAGTACGCCGTAAATTTCGATGAGCTGGGCGAAGTTGATGCTGTTACGCCACAACGCGTCGGCAACGGTCGCGTAGTGCGATAGGCCATCAGTCGTCAATTGGATGCGGTTGTACTTGAGCCGTGACTTGAGGTCAGCAAGGAACGTGTAGCAGTCGGCAAGCGTGCGCTCGCCGACGAGCCACGACGGAATGAGCTTGGTGTCGGCGTCGATGGCGGTCCAGGTCCACACGTCGGTTGCGCCGTTCGAGCAGGCCATCTAGCCTTGAGGGCTGGCCAGAGGCGCAAACTCGGACTTCGATGCGCGAATTCGGCCATTCGGTGATCCTGCGGCCCTCACCGCCGGCAAAGGATGGGCAGTGCGTACGTTCTCCCCGAAATCGAGCGACGTCGTCCGCGAGTGGCACACCATCGACGCGGACGGCCTCGTTCTCGGCAGGCTCGCGACCGAGGTCGCCACCTTGCTGCGCGGCAAACACAAGCCGATCTTCGCTCCGCACGTCGACACGGGCGACCACGTCATCGTGGTAAATGCCGCGAAGGTGGTCCTCACGTCGGGTAAAGCGGAGGACGAGATCGCCTACCGCCACAGCGGTTACCCGGGCGGTCTCAAGGCGACGCGTCTCGCGAGTTTGCTCTCGACCAGACCGGAGGAGGTCGTCCGTCGCGCCGTCGCCGGGATGCTGCCGAAGGGCACGCTCGGTCGCCAAATGTTGACGAAACTCAAGGTGTACGCGGGTCCGGACCATCCGCACGCCGCCCAGACGCCGAAGCCGCGCCTGGTCGAGCGGGCGCGGTCGGCCTCGTAGCGAGGAGAGACCGATGCCCGCACCGCTCTGCCAGACGACCGGACGCCGCAAGGCCGCCGTCGCGCGAGTCCGCCTCCTGCCGGGCGAGGGCAAGGTGACCGTCAATCGGCGTCCGCTCGAGGAGTACTTCTCGTCCGTCTCGAACCGGATGCACGCGACCGAACCACTGCGCGTCGCCGGGCGCGCCGAGAGCTTCGACGTCGTCGCGACGATCGACGGCGGCGGCGTCGCTGGCCAGGCCGGCGCGTTGCGCCTCGGCATCGCGCGCGGCCTCATCGAGGTCGAACCGGAACTGCGCACCACCCTGAAGCGTGCCGGGCTGCTCACCCGCGACAGCCGCGAGAAGGAGTCCAAGAAGTACGGCCTCAAGAAGGCCCGCAAGGCCCCGCAGTACTCGAAGCGCTGAACCAAGCCGGCTCCCGATGTTGCTGCGGTTCGGCACGGACGGCATTCGAGGCGACGCCAACAGCGAGCTAACCCCTGAGATCGCGCTCGTCATCGGGCGCGCGACCGCCCGCCATCTCGGTGGTACGGGCTTCGTCGTCGGCTCGGACACCCGAATATCGGGGCCGGTGCTGAAGGCGGCGCTCGCCGCGGGTCTCGCCACGGGGGGACAGACCGTCATCGATGTCGGCGTGGTGCCGACGCCGGGTCTCGCCTGGTTGGCGGCTGGGCGCGGCTTGCCGGGTGCCATGGTCTCGGCGTCGCACAACCCGTTCGCCGACAACGGCATCAAGCTCCTCTCGTCGGCGGGGACGAAGCTTCCCGACTCGATCGAGCGGGCGATCGAGCGGGAGATCGACGATCTCGTCGGGCGGGCGGTCGTCGACGGCGCCGCTGAACCTGTCGCGGCGGACGCCGGAGCGATCGTCGACGGTCATGACGCCGTCGACGACTACGCAGCGCATCTCGCCGCGGCCGTCACGGTGCCCGCGGGCAACCGGCTGCGGGTCGTGTGCGATTGCGGCAACGGGGCGGCATCGGTGATCGCGCCGACGGTTCTCGCGCGTCTCGGCGTCACCGCCGAGATCGTCGGTGACGCGCCGGACGGGGTGAACATCAACGCGGGTTGTGGCGCGACGAAGCCGGACTACGTGGCCCGGGAGGTGGTCCGTCGAAAAGCCGATCTCGGCATCGCCTTCGACGGCGACGCGGACCGGATGATCGCCGTCGATCACACCGGCGGGGTCGTCGACGGCGACGCGCTCCTGGCCCTGTTCGCCTTCGACCTCCACGACAGGGGAGAACTCGAGAACGACGCGATCGTCGCCACCGTGATGAGCAATCTCGGACTCCGCCGCGCCCTCGCCCGCGCCGGAATCGGGCTCATCGAGACCCCGGTCGGCGACCGTTTCGTCGCTGACGCGCTCGAACGGCACGGGCTCGTGCTCGGTGGGGAGCAGTCCGGGCACATCGTGTTCCGGCGGGACGCGACGACCGGCGACGGGATCCTCACGGGGTTAAGGCTCATCGAGCTCGTCGCTCGGCGCGGCCGCCCGCTGGCCGATCTCGCCGGCGCGGCGATCGAACGGGTTCCCCAAAGGTTGCGCAACATCGTCGTGGCCGCCCCGGGCCGACTCGACGAGGCCCGCGCGGTGTGGCGGGAGGTCGAGGCGGTCGAGCAGGAGCTCGGCGAGTCCGGTCGGGTGCTCTTGCGCTCCTCCGGGACGGAGCCCGTGGTGCGCGTCATGGTCGAGGCGGACAGCCCGGAAGCGGTGGACGCGGCACTCAATCGCATCGCCGCCGTCGTGGAACGCGAGCTCGGGTCCGCCTGAGGAAGGCACCGTCTGGCCGGCGCGTCCGAACCCGTCCCCCGGCCCGTCCGGCGAGCCCGTAACCTGGGTCCGTGTGCGGCATCTTCGGAGTCACCGGGTCCGCTAACCCGCTCGACGTCGTGCTCGCGGGGCTCGAATCTCTCGAGTACCGGGGATACGACTCGGCCGGCGTGGCCTTCGTCGATGTCGAATCGGAGGGACTCCACGTCGTGCGCGCCGCCGAGCTGACGCGCTCGGTCGAGAAGCTGCGCTCGATGGTCGCCGACGCACCGGTCTCCGGGGGCGCGGCGATCGGCCACACGCGTTGGGCAACCCACGGGGCGCCGACCGAGCGGAATGCGCACCCGCACGTCGACTGTGCCGGCCGGGTCGCGATCGTGCACAACGGGATCATCGAGAACCACCGCGAGCTCGCCGAGGCGCTCGTCGCGAATGGCCACGTGCTCGTGTCCGCCACGGACACCGAGGTGATCGCCCACCTCATCGAGGCGGAGCTCGCCGACGGGTCCGGCCTCAGAGAGGCGGTGCGCCGTTCGATGGCGATCCTGCGCGGCGACTTCGCCATCGCCGTCGTCGCGCTCGCCGCACCCGACGCGATCGTCGTCGCGCGCCGGACCTCGCCGATCGTGGTCGGCCTCACCGACTCGTTGGGGCTCGTGGCCTCGGACATCGCGGCTCTCGTCGGGACGACCCGCGAGCTGTATCTGCTCAACGATGACGAGGTCGCCGAGATCCGCCCGGGGCGCGTCGACGCCTGCGATCTCATGGGCAATCCGGTGGAGTTGAAGCGCCACGAGGTGACCTGGAGCGTCGCCGACGCGAAGAAGGACGGCTACGCCGACTACATGTCCAAGGAGATCCACGAACAGCCCCACGCCGTCGCCCAGACCCTCCTCGGCCGGATCAGCCCCGGGGGCGTCACCGAGATCGAAGAGCTGACGATCCCGCCCGACGTGCTCGCCGGTTACACGCGCGTGCTCCTCCTCGGCTGCGGATCGAGCTATCACGCGGCGTTCGTCGGGCGGCAGTCGATCGAGTCGTGGGCGCACGTCCACGCCGACGTCGACATCTCGAGTGAGTTCCGCTACCGGCTCTCGGTCGTCGGCCCCGAGACGCTCGTCATCGCGGTCAGCCAGTCCGGTGAGACCGTCGACTCGTTGCACGCGATCCGCGAGGCGCGGCGCCGGGGAGCAGGGGTCATCACGGTGTCGAACGTGGTCGATTCCGTGATGGCGCGCGAGTCCGACGGAGTGTGCTACACGCACGCCGGGCCCGAGATCGGCGTGGCGTCGACGAAGTGCCACGTGGCCCAGCTCGCCCTGCTCCAGGTGCTCGCCCTCCATCTCGCGAGGGCGCGGGGCGCGATCGACGATGCCGGGGCGCGCCTCGTCGCCGACGGACTCGGGTCGATCGCGGCCCTCGTCGCCAGGGCGGTCGGGCGCGCCGACGAGTACATGGGGGTGGCGCGCCAGTTCGCCACCGTCGACGACGTGTACTTCCTCGGGCGTCGGTCCGGACTGCCGATCGCGATGGAAGGCGCGCTCAAGCTGAAGGAGCTCGCCTACGTGCGCGCCGAGGCCTACCCGGCGGGGGAGATGAAGCACGGTCCGATCTCTCTCATCAAGCCCGGTGTCGTCGTGGTCGTCGTGGCGACGCGCACGGGGCTGTGGGAGAAGGTGATGGCGAACGTCGAGGAGATGCGTTCGCGGGGCGCGACCATCGTCGCGATCGCCGACGAGGACGACCCCGAGACGGCAGGACTGGTCGACGCCGTGCTGGCCGTTCCGCCGACGGTCGAGCTCCTCACGCCGATCGTCGCCGCGGTCCCGACCCAGTGCTTCGCCTACGCGATCGCCCGGGCGCGGGGCAACGATGTCGATCGGCCCCGGAATCTCGCCAAGGTCGTGACCGTCGAATGACGCCGGTCGAGCGCCGCCGCGCGCGCCTCGGCTGGACGGTTGACCCGTGATCGGCATCGGTCTCGACGCCGTGGACGTCACGCGGTTCCGTCGCGTGCTCGCCCGCCATCCCCGGCTCGCCGATCGGGTGTTCACCGCTCGCGAACGGGCCGACGTGGCGGGTCGCGCCGATCCCGTCCCGGGACTCGCGGCGCGATTCGCGGCGAAAGAGGCGGCGATGAAGGCCCTCGGGGTCGGGATGGGTGCCGTTCGCCTCAGCGAGATCGGCGTCGTGCGGGCGGCGTCGGGCGCCCCGTCCCTCGAGACGAGCGGACGAGCCGCGGCGCGCGCCGCGGCACTGGGCGTCGGGGTCCTCCGGGTCTCGCTCACCCACACGGACACGTACGCCGGAGCCGTCGTTGTCGCGGAATGACGCCGCCGTTCGGGCGTCGTCGGGGCAACGGAGGGCGAGATGAAACCCGTTCTCACGTCGGCGGAGATGGGCGCGGTCGACGAGGCGGCCCGGCGGAGGGTCGGTCTCGCCACGCTCGTCGGGCGGGCGGGCTTCGCGGTCGCGCGCACGGCGGTCGCCTGCATGGGGGGCACGTACGGGCGTCGGGTGGTCGTCGTCGCCGGCCAGGGCCACAACGGGGACGACGGGCGGGTGGCCGCGGCGCTCCTCGCCAGGAGGGGCGCGCGCCTCACCATCTTCGCGGCCGCCGAGGCCCCCGACGAGCTCCCGGGGTGCGATCTCGTCGTCGACGCGGCGTACGGGACGCGTTTCCACGGGGAGTACCGCGCCCCGCGCGCTGCGGACGGGGTGACCGTCCTCGCGGTCGACATTCCCTCCGGCGTCGTCGCCGACACCGGGACGGCGACGCCGGGGGCGGTGCGCGCCGACGTGACGGTGACGTTCGGCGCGCTGAAGCCCGGTCTCCTCCTCGGGCGGGGACCCGAGCTCGCCGGGACGGTCATCGTCGAGCCGATCGGGCTCGACGTGGGCACGCCGGCCCAGCACCTCGTGGAGGACGACGACCTCGGGTGGCTCCCGGGACGCGACCCGCTCGGCAACAAGTGGGACAGCGCCGTCTACGTCGTCGCCGGGTCGCCCGGCATGTTCGGCGCCGCCGCGTTGGCGGCGAGCGGCGCGATCCGGGCGGGGGCGGGAATGGTCCGACTCGGCTCCCCGGGGGTCGAACCCGGGACGATTCCGGTCGTCGAGGCCGTGGCGCGCGCCGTCCCGGCAAGCGACTGGGCCGGGTCGGTGCTCGACGAGCTCGCCCGCTGCGAGGCGCTCGTCGTCGGGCCCGGGCTCGGGCGGGCGGCCGAGGCGACGAAGGGCATCCTCGAGCTCGTGGCGGCGGCCGAGCTCCCGGTCGTCGTGGACGCCGACGGTCTTTTCGCGCTCGGCGCACTGGACGAGGCGGCGGCGGTCCTGCGGCGGCGCCGTCAGCCGACCGTCATCACGCCCCACGACGGGGAGTACGCGCGCCTCGCCGGTTTGCCGCCGGGCGAGGACCGCCTCGCCGCGACGCGCGAGCTCGCGCGCCGCCTCGGGGTGTTCGTGCTGTTGAAGGGCCCGGCAACGGTCGTCGCCGCACCGAGCGGCGAGGCGTTGATCGTGGCCGCCGGGTCATCCCGGCTGTCGACGGCCGGGACGGGTGACGTGCTGTCGGGCGTGATCGGCGCCTTCCTCGCCCGGGGCCTCGAGCCGCTGCGTGCCGCGGGCCTCGCCGCGCACGTCCACGGCCGCGCCGGTGCGATCGGCTTCGCCGAGGGCCTCGAGGCCTCCGACCTCCCGCTGCTCGTCGCGTCGGTGCTCTCGGCGGGTGCCAGGGGCACGCGGTCTCAGCGGTGACGACCTCGTATCGCCCTGCGTGGGCGGAGATCGACCTGGGCGCCGTCCGCGCGAACGTGGAGCTTCTCTGCCGCATCGTCGCCCCGTCGCGACTCTGCGCCGTCGTCAAGGCCGACGGCTATGGCCACGGAAGCGTCGGGGTCGCCCGCGCCGCGCTGGCCGGCGGTGCCTCGATGCTCGCGGTCGCCCTCGTCGAGGAGGCGATCACGTTGCGAGAAGCCGGGATCGACGCCCCGGTGCTGTTGCTCACCGAGGCGCCACCCGACGCGCTCGGCGAGCTGTGCGCCATCGGGGCCCTGCCGACGGTGTACAGCGAAGCGGGCATCGCAGTCGCCGCCGGCGCGGCGACGAGGCTCGGACGCCCGGTAGCGGTCCACCTGAAGGTCGACACCGGCATGCACCGGGTCGGCGCCGACGCCGCCGACGCGCCGGCGCTCGCGGCAAGGGTCACCGGGTCGCGATCGCTCACCCTCGGCGGGTTCTGGACGCACTTCGCGATCGCCGACGAACCGGATGACGCCTTCACCGCGGCCCAGATCGACCGGTTCGAGGCCGCGGCGGCCGCCGTGCGGGCGGCCGGGGCGAGCCCGGCGATGCTGCACGCCGCGAACTCCGCCGGCGCGATCGCGCACCCGCGCAGCCGCTTCGACCTCGTCCGCTGTGGCATCGCCTGCTACGGTCACGCTCCTTCTCCCCAGGTCGGGCGGGTGCTCGCCGGGCTCGCCGGAGCGGGCGGGGGCCTGCGGCCGGCGCTGTCGCTGAAGGCGCGCGTCCACTACGTGCGGCGCCTCTCTGCGGGGGAACGGACGAGCTACGGGCGGGTGTTCCAGCTCGAGCGGGACTCATTCGTCGCGGACGTGCCGATCGGCTATGCCGACGGCGTGCGACGCGGGCTCGCGACCATGGGCGGCGAGGTCCTCGTCAAGGGGCGCCGCCGGCGCATCGCCGGCTCCGTGACGATGGACCAGCTCCTCATCGACTGCGGCGGCGAGGACGACGTGCGTCCGGGTGACGAGGTCGTCCTGATCGGCCGGCAGGGGGGCGAGGAGATCACCGCCGAAGAGTGGGCCGATCGACTCGGCACGATGGTCTACGAGGTCCTCTGCGGGATCGGCCCGCGGGTGCCACGCCTCGCGGTCTGATGGCCGGTCGCGACGGATCCGTCGCGCCGCGCCCCGGCGTCGCCTTCCGGCGCCGGGCACGGCGCACGACGGCGCGGCAGTAGCATGCCGCCGTGTTGACGCTCGCCGAGCTCGAGCGTGCAGCCCGTTCCTGTGTCGCCTGTCCGCTCGCGGGTTCGCGCACGAACGTCGTCTTCTCGGCCGGCGACCCGGCGGCGCGCCTCATGTTCGTCGGCGAGGGGCCGGGCCGGGATGAGGACCTCGCGGGTGAGCCGTTCGTCGGGCGGTCCGGGCATCTGCTCGACCGCTTGATCGCCGAGGAGCTCGGGCTCGTCCGCCAGGACTGCTACATCGCCAACGTGGTGAAATGCCGGCCGCCGAACAACCGGGACCCGCTGCCGGACGAGGTCGCGGCGTGCCGCCACTTCCTCGCCGGACAGGTCGAGCTCGTCGCGCCGGCCGTCGTCGTCACCCTCGGCAACTTCGCCGCCCACGCGCTCCTTGGGAGCCCGGAGGGCGTGACGCGGCTGCGGGGCAAGGTCTATCCCTTCGCTTCGGGCGTGCTCGTCCCGACGTTCCACCCCGCGGCGGCGCTGCGCGGTGGCGGTCTCGTGCTCGCGCAGATGCGAGCCGACTTCGTGCGGGCCAAACGCGCCCTCGTCGATGCGGAGGCGCGGTGAACGACGAGGGCTGGTCGGTCGAGGTCGTCACACGGTCGCCCGGACAGACTCGTGCGGTCGGGGCGGCGATCGCCGGGCTCGTCGACCCGGGCGACGTCGTGCTCCTCGTCGGCGAGCTCGGCTCGGGCAAGACGGTGCTCACCAAGGGACTCGTCACGGCGCTCGGCGGCGGCGAGGCGACGACGAGCCCGACGTTCGTGCTCTGTCACCTCTACCCGACGACCCCCCCGGTCGCGCACGTCGACTGCTACCGGCTCGCGCCGAGCGACGACCTCGCTGATCTCGCGCTCGACGAAGCGCTCGAGGACGGCTCCGTCGTCGTCGTCGAATGGGGCGAGCACGCCCGGGGCTTGCTCGGCGCCGAGGCGCTCGAATGCCTCCTTTCCCCCGTCCCCGCCGAGCCCTCGGCGCGCCCGGGTCCCCTCCCGGAGGACTCGCGCCTCATCGTGCTCGCCGCGCGAGGAAAGCGATGGTCGAGCCGCTCCGGTGCGCTCGTCGCGGCACTCGAGCGCGCTGGGCTCGCCGTGGCGCGTCGGGCGGCGGGGGGGAGCACGCCGCGGTGATCGTTCTCGCGATCGAGACCGCGACGGTCGAGGTCGGCGCCGCGCTCGTCAGCGCCGACGGGGTGCTGTCCGAGTCGCGTTCGCCGTGCCGGCGCCGTCACGCCGAGATGCTGCATCCCGCGGTGGCGTCGGTCTGCACGGCGGCCGGGGTCGAGCTCGCCGAGCTCGACGCCGTCGCGGTCGACGTCGGACCGGGACTGTTCACGGGCCTGCGCGTCGGCGTCGCCGCGGCCAAGGCCTTCGGCTTCGCGCTCGGCATCCCGCTCGTCGCCGTGCGGAGCACCGAGGCGCTCCGCCGCGGCGCGCGCAGCGACCCGCGCGCGTCGGGGCGCGTCGTCGTGCCGGTCGTCGACATGCGCCGTGGCGAGCTCGCCTGGGAGCTCCCCGACGGCAGCTTGGAGATCGGCCCGCCGTCCGCGCTCGTCGAGAGGCTCGCCGCCCTGGCCGACGACGTGCTCCTCGTCGGCGACGGGGCGCGGGACGCGGCGGCCCTCGGCGACGCGGGCCGCGGCGTCGGGCTCAGCTTCGGCGGCGACTCCCTGGCGGCCCCGCCGGCCGCCGCCCTCGGGGCGATCGGGGTCGAACGGGTCGGGGCGGGTGCGACGACCGACGCCGTGGCGATCGAACCTTGCTACCTGCGAGCGGCCGACGCGACGGCGAACTACGAGACGCGCCGGTTCGACCCGCCGGGGGGGAGGGCCTGACCGTGGCGGGGCTCATCGGGCGCCGGGTCCCCGGCCGAAGGCCGCCGCCGCCCCGCGACACGGAGACGGTCGACATCGCGCCCATGCGCCGGCACGACGTCGCCGATGTCGTCGCGATCGAGCGGGAGATCTTCCCCGAGCCGTGGTCGGCTGGCCTGTACCTGTCGGAGCTCGCGCGGCGCGCGACGCGCCAGTACTGGGTCGCGACCTCCGGTGGCGAGGTCGTCGGGTACGCCGGGTGCCTGCTCGTCGTGGGCGAGGGCCACGTGACGACGCTCGGAGTCGACCCGAGCTGGCAGGGCCGCCGGATCGGCGCGCGCCTGCTGCTCCGGCTCGCCGTCGAGGCGCGCGCCGCCGGGGCGACGGCGCTCACGCTGGAGGTGCGGCTCTCGAACGTGGCGGCGCAGCGGCTGTATCGCTGGTTCGGCTTCGCCCCCGTCGGGATCCGCAAGGACTACTACGCGCGCTCGCACGAGGACGGGCTCGTGATGTGGGTCCACGACGTCGACTCCGACGCCTACGGCGCGCACCTCGCCGCCATCGCCCGGACGCTCGGCGATCCGGCCGGTCCGACCCCCGGGCGCCGCCGATGACCCGACTCATCCTCGCCGTGGAGACCTCGTGCGACGAGACCGCCGCTGCCGTCGTCGCCGACGGCCGGGAGATTCGCGCCTCGGTCGTCGCGAGCCAGGTCGACTTGCACGCTCACTTCGGCGGCGTCGTCCCCGAGCTCGCGGGACGGGCCCACCTCGCGCGGATCGTCCCGGTCGTCGCGGAGGCGCTCGGGGCGGCTGGTCTCGGCTCGGCGGCGGCGCCGCCCGTCGCCGCCGTCGCCGCGACGGCGGGACCGGGTCTCATCGGCGCGCTCCTCGTCGGCGTGTCCTTCGCCAAGGCGCTCGCGATGGCGTGGGGGGTCCCCTACGTCGGGGTCAACCACCTCGAGGGCCACCTCTACGCCTCGTTGCTCGAGGACCCGGAAATCCGGCTCCCGGCGGTCGTCGTCCTCGTGTCGGGCGGCCACAGCCTGATCGTCGAGATGACAGGTCCGCGGGCCTACGCGGTGCTCGGCGAGACGGTCGACGACGCCGCGGGGGAGGCGTTCGACAAGGTCGCCCGTTTCCTCGGCCTCGGCTACCCGGGCGGTCCGGCGATCGAGAAGGCCGCGGCGCGCGGCGACCCGACGGCGATCGCCTTCCCCCGTCCGATGCTGCGCGACGGACTCGACTTGTCGTTCTCGGGGTTGAAGACCGCCGTCGTCCACTACGTGCGCGCCCACCCGGACGTCTCCGGTGCCGACGTCGCGGCGTCCTTCCAGGCCGCCGTCGTCGAGATCCTCGTCGAGAAGGCGTTGCGCGCCGCCGTCGTCTCGCGGGCGCGTTCGGTCTGCCTCGCCGGCGGCGTGGCCGCGAACGGTCCCCTGCGCGCCGCGATCCGTCGCGCCGCCGATGGAGCCGGCCTCGGCGCCTACCTCCCGAGCCTGGCGATGTGCACGGACAACGCGGCGATGATTGCCGCGGCGGCGCACTTCAACCTCGTCGGCGACGGACCGAGCGCGCTCGACGCGGGGGCCGAGCCCGGGCTGGCGTTCCCCGGCGCCCGGGTCCGCTGAGGGGCCGCGTCGGCAAGGTCGCGGCCCGCCGCCGGCCGACTTGTCGCCCCGCCACGGGGCAGAAAGGATCTGCGGGCGTGGAGGCCGACTCGTATCTCGCTCAGCTCCGTCTCGAAGGGGGCCGCCTCGCCGCGGCGGCGCGCGCCGCGCCGACCGCGCCGGTACCGAGCTGTCCCGCCTGGGACATGCCCCAGCTCCTCGCTCACATCGCCTCCATCCACCGCTGGGTGGCCGAGATCCTCCGCAGCAAGGCGACGGCGCGGCGCGCTCGCAGCAAGGCCGGCGCCGGGGTCGCCTTCGCCGCTCTCGCCGCCGCCTACGACGAGGGCCTCGAGGCGCTCGTCGCGGCGCTGGCGGCGACGGACCCCGACGAGCTCGTCTGGAACTGGCGTGATGCCGGGGTCGCGCCGGCGCTCTTTTGGTTCCGGCGCATGGCCCAGGAGACGGCGGTGCACCGTTGGGACGCCGAGGCCGCCGCCGGCTCCGCCTCCCCGTTCGACCCGGCGCTCGCCATCGACGGCATCGACGAGTTCCTCGGGATCGTCGCGGCCACCGTCGCCCGCGCGCCGATCGAGGGACTCGTCGGCTCGCTCGCCCTCGTCGCCTCCGACGCCGACGCCAGCTGGCACCTCGAGCTCGCACCGGGGAGCGTCGAACTTCGCTCGTCGATCGCGCCGCAGGCGACGGTGCGCGCCCCGGTCTCGGACCTCTACCTCTGGCTCCTCCACCGGATCCCGCCGGATGCCGCCTCGGTGGCCGTCGCCGGGGCGAGAGCGCCGGTCGACGCCTGGGGGCTCGTCGTCTTCGACTGATCCGGCGGCCGCGTCCCCGACCGCTCGGCGCCGAGGGCTCCGGTCGCCCGTTTGCCAGGGTGCGCCCGTGTCGGTATCGTTAGCACTCGAAACCAGAGAGTGCCAACGGAGCCACAGGAGGCCGCGGAAATGAAGCTGCAACCGCTGGACGACCGCATCGTCGTTCGCCCGAGCGAGGCCGAGGAGAAGACGGCGTCGGGCCTCGTCATCCCCGACACCGCGAAGGAAAAGCCCCAGCAGGGCGAGGTGCTCGCGGCCGGTCCGGGACGCCGCGCCGAGAACACCGGCGAGCTCATCCCGCTCGACGTGAAAGTCGGCGACAAGGTCGTGTACTCGAAGTACGGCGGCACGGAGATCACGATCGACGGCGAGGACCTGCTCATCCTGTCGGGTCGCGACGTGCTCGCCAAGGTGAGTGGCTGATGCCGAAGCTCCTGAGCTTTGACGAGAACGCCCGGCGCAGTCTCGAGGTCGGCGTCAACAAGCTCGCCGATGCCGTGAAGGTGACCCTCGGGCCCAAGGGCCGCAACGTCGTCCTCGACAAGAAGTGGGGCGCGCCGACGATCACGAACGACGGCGTCACGATCGCCAAGGAGGTCGATCTCGAGGATCCCTTCGAGAACCTCGGCGCGCACCTCGTGCGCGAGGTGGCGACGAAGACGAACGACGTCGCCGGCGACGGGACGACGACGGCGACCGTGCTCGCCCAAGCTCTCGTGCGCGAGGGCCTGCGCAACGTGGCCGCCGGAGCGAACCCGATGGCGCTGAAACGCGGCATCGAGCGTGGCGTCGCGGCGGCGGTCGCGTCGATCAAGTCCCAGTCACGTGAGGTCGAGGGTCGTCACGAGATCGCGCAGATCGCCGCGATCTCGGCTGCCGACGCCTCGATCGGCGAGGTCCTCGCCGACGCGATCGACAAGGTCGGCAAGGACGGGACGGTGACCGTCGAGGAGTCGAACACCTTCGGTCTCGAGCTCGAGTTCACCGAGGGCATGCAGTTCGACAAGGGCTATCTCTCGCCCTACTTCGTGAACGACCCGGAGCGGCAAGAGGCGGTGCTCGAGGAGCCGAACATCTTGATCGTCGACTCGAAGATCTCCGCCGTGCACGATCTCGTCCCGGTGCTCGAGAAGGTCATGCAGACCGGCAAGCCGCTCCTCATCATCGCCGAGGACGTCGAGGGCGAAGCGCTCGCGACCCTCGTCGTGAACAAGATCCGCGGCACGTTCCAGTCGGTCGCCGTCAAGGCCCCGGCATACGGCCAGCGCCGCAAGGACATGCTCGTCGACATCGCCGTGATGACCGGCGGGCAGGTCATCGCCGAGGAGGTCGGGCTGAAGCTCGAGTCGGTCACCCTTGACGTGCTCGGTCGGGCGCGTCGCGTCGTCGTCACGAAGGACGACACGACGATCATCGACGGCGCCGGACCCGAGGAGGCCGTGAAGGCCCGGATCGCGCAGATGAAGCACGAGGCCGAGGAGACCGACTCGGACTGGGACCGCGAGAAGCTCCAGGAGCGGATCGCGAAGCTCGTCGCGGGCGTCGCGGTCGTGCGGGTGGGGGCGGCCACCGAGGTCGAGCTGAAAGAGAAGAAGCACCGCATCGAGGACGCGCTCTCGGCGACCCGTGCCGCGATCGAAGAAGGCGTCGTCGCCGGGGGCGGCACGGCGTTGCTCCGCAGTCGCGCCGCGGTCACCAAGGTGGCGCGCGCACTGACCGGCGACGAACAGACGGGCGCGATGGCCGTCGCCCGGGCCCTCGAGGAGCCGTTGAAGTGGATCGCGCAGAACGCCGGACTCGAAGGCTCGGTCATGGTCCGTGACGTCGAGGGGCGCGAGGGCACGGTCGGGCTCAACGCCGAGACCGGCGTGCTCGAGGACCTCGTCAAGGCGGGGATCATCGACCCGGCGAAGGTGACGCGGTCGGCCCTGCAGAACGCGGCCTCGGTCACCGCCTTGCTGCTCACGACCAACGTGCTCGTCGTCGACAAGCCCGAGAAGAAGACCGCCGGCGCGGCCACCCCGGACGCGAGCGGCATGGGGATGATGTAACCGGATCGGATGCCGCGTCCCGCGGCGACCGTCGGTTGGACCGGGCGGTCGCCGCGGGGTCCGGTACGCTCCGCGCGTGCCGGCGACCTACCGACAACGGGTGCCCCGCCCGGACGACGCACGTCCCGGCGCGCCCGCCCCCTGGTCGGCGCGCCCGGCCCGGCAGCGTTGCTCGATGCCGGTCAGCCGGCTGCGGCGCGCCCTCGCCGGATGGACGGCGCCGCCGGAACCGCGCGAGCCGGTCCACTCCGCGGTGCTCGTTCCCGTCGTCGAGCGCGACGGGGAGGCGGCGCTCGTGTTCATCCGGCGTGCGAGCGACCTCGCGCGCGACCCCGACCACATCGCGTTCCCCGGCGGTCACCTCGAGACGGGAGAGCGACCGCTCGAGGCGGCACTGCGCGAGTCGTCCGAGGAGATCGGGCTCGCGCCGGAGCTCGTCGAGGTCGTCTGCTCGTTCGGGGTGATCGAGCGGGGCCACAGCCGGGAGCGGGTCGCCCCGTTCGTCGGCCTCGTCACGGGACGACCCTGCCTCGTCGGCGACGGGCGTGAGGTCGCGGCGATCCTGGAGGTGCCCGTGGCCTCGCTCGCGGGCGAGGGGATCTCCTGGCAGGAGCACTGGGGCCCGGACGGCTCCGATCGCGGGGTGCGCTTCTTCGCGGGCACGCCCGAGCTCGGCGACGACCTCATCTGGGGCCTGACCGCCCACATCGTCTGGGAGCTGCTCGCGGTGGTGTTCGCCGAGACCTGACCCGACGCTCGACTACTCTCCACAGGCGTCGTCCGCCTGTCGCGGGGCGCGGCTTCGTCGACAAGGAGAGAGCTCGCACGTGGCGGAAGCCGAGATCGGGATGGGCAGGGTGGGTCGCCGCGGCTACCGCCTCGACGAGGTCGTCATCCAGCCGTCACGCCGGACCCGGGACCCCGCCGACGTCGACCTCTCCTGGCAGCTCGACGCCTTCGGGTTCGCGCTCCCGTTCGCGGCCGCGCCCCGCGACGGGATCGTCGGACCCGATTCGGCGGGGCTGATCGACTCGCTCGGTGGCCTCGCCGTCCTCGACCTCGAAGGTCTCTGGACCCGGTACGAGGACCCCCAGCCGCTGCTCGACGAGGTCGCCCGCGTCGAGCCGGACCGGGTCACCCGCCGGCTGCAGGAGATCTTCCGCGCACCGGTGCGGCCCGAGCTCGTCGCGGCGCGGGTGCGGGCGATCGCCGAGCACGGCGCGGTGGCGTGCGGCGCGGTCACACCGCAGCGCGCCGAGGAGCTCGTGCCGGCCGCCGTGGACGGCGGTCTCGAGATGCTCGTCGTCGAGGGCACGACGATCTCGGCCGAGCACGTCTCACGCTCGGGTGCCGCGCTCAACCTCGAGCGTTTCGTTCGCACGCTCGACCTGCCGGTGATCGTCGGGGGCTGTTCTTCCTACCAGGGGGCGCTCCACCTCATGCGGACCGGCGCGGTCGGCGTGCTCGTCGGTGTCGGCCCCGGCGAGTCGGGGGAGTCGACGCGAAAAGTGCTCGGCGTCGCCGCGCCGATGGCGACGGCGATCGCCGACGCCGCCGCGGCACGTCGTCGTCATCTCGAGGAGACGGGCGTCTACGTCCACGTGATCGCCCAGGGCGCGCTCGCCGACGCCGGCGACGTCGCGACGGCGATCGCCTGCGGGGCCGACGCGGTGATGCTCGCCGCGCCGTTGGCGTCGGCGACGGAGACCCCCGGCGGCGGCGTCTGGTTCGCCGCCGCCGCCGGGCACCCGACACTGCCGCGCGGTTCCCGGGAGCGGCTGCCAGTGCTCGGCCCGCTCGCGGAGATCCTCACCGGCCCCTCGCACGACCCCGAGGGCCGCTGCAACCTCTTCGGGGCGCTGCGCGTCGCGATGGCGATGGCGGGGTGCGCGACGATCCGGGAGTTCCACACGGCGGCCGTCCTCGTCGTGTCGGGAGCGCCCGGGCTCGTGCGGCCGGGGGGCGAGTCGGGCGGGCCCGGACGGAGCGGGTGAGCGCGGAACCGCCGGCATGATCGCCGCTCTCGTCGCGTCCTGGCGGCGGCACCGCTGGCTCGCCGACGCCGCCGGGGTGGGCGTCGTCGTCTTCGTCGCGCTCCTCTACCTCTCGCCGGCGCTGAAGGACGGGTTCAGCTTCGGCCCGACCGACCTCGGCGCCCAGGCCTCGTACCTCACCCGGGGGGCCGTCACCGCTCCCGTCCACAACCAGCTGATCGGGGACGTCATCGACCAGGACATCCCGTGGAACACGCTGGACTGGAAGATCGTCCATCAGGGCTCCCTGCCGCTGTGGGACAGCTACGCCGGGACGGGACTGCCCGAGCTGTTCAACTTCGAGTCCGCCCCGCTCGCGCTGCCGTCACTGCTCGGCTACCTCTTCCCGGTCTCCGCCTCGTTCCTCGTCACCGTGCTCGGCAAGCTCCTCATCGCCGGGATCGGCACCTACGTCTGCTGCCGGGTGCTGCGCCTCGGCGCCATCGGCGCCACGCTCGGGGGCGTCTCGTTCATGCTCTCGGGGAGCTTCGCCGGGTGGCTCGGCTGGGCGCTCGGCGGGCCGGTCGCCTGGTCGGGCTTCATCGTTGCCGGCGTCGTCCTCGCCTACCGCTCCCGCCGTCGGGTGCGCGACCTCTGGCTGCTCGCGCTCGCGGTCGCCTTCGCCGTCTACGGCGGGTTTCCCGAGGAATACGTGCTGATGGGCGTCGTGCTCGGGGGCATCATGGCGGTGACCGCGCTCGGCAGCCTCGTCGCCAACCGCCGGCTCGCGCCGCGGGGGCTCGCCCGCGTCGCCGTCGGCCTCGTCGGCGGGTTCGCGCTGTCCGCGCCGCTCTGGCTGCCGGGGGCCCCCTTGCTCACCAGCTCGGCGCGGCTCAACAAGCAGCTCGACGGGCAGTTCCCGCTCCACATGGTCGCCGCGCTGTTCGCCCAGGGCTACTACGGCCTGCCGATCCACGGGAGCACGTGGTTCGGCGTGAGCAACTACGTCGAGTCCACGGCCTACGTCGGCGTGATCGCGCTCGTGCTCGCCGGCGTCGCCGTCCTGGTCGCCTGGCGCCGCCCGGTCGTCGTCGGCCTCGCGCTCGGGGCCCTGGGTTGCCTGCTCGTCACGTACCAAATCCACGGCACGTACGTGAGGCGGTTCGTCACCGCGCTCGGCCTGTCCGCACTGCCGATCCACCGCATTCTCATCGTGCTCGGCTTCCCCGTCGCGGTGCTCGCCGGGATCGGGTGCGACGCCGTCGTGAAACGGTTCCACGAGCGCTCGGTGCGGGCCGCGCTCGGCGGCGCGACAGCCGCCGTCGCGGCGGTGATCGGCCTGCTCTGGTTGACGGTCGACGACAAGGGCCTCACGGCCCTCGAGCGTTCGCTGCGCCGCTCCAGCCTGCTCTGGCCCTCGGCGACGATCCTCCTCCTCGTCGCAGTCTGGTCGGCGGCGCTGCTCGTGCGGCGCGCCGGCGCGCCGGCGCGCCGGCGGTTTGGCGCGGCCCTCGGCGCGACCCTCGTCTCGGGCCAGGCGGCGTTCCTCGTGTTCGCCGGGGTCGGGATCAACAGCTACTTCACGACCGCCTTCCCGACGACGCCGGCCGTGGCCACGGTGCAAAGGACCGTGGGGTCGGGCCTGCTCGGCCTCGACGGGTCAAACGTCTCGTGCGGCACCGCCGCGCCGATGGCGGGCAGCGCGCCGTGCGGTGTGAGGCAGTGGCTCGGCATCGGCTTCCTCCCCAACATCCAGCTCGGCTACGCCGTCGACGAGCTCGCGATGCACGACCCGACGATCCCGCAGTCGTACTTCTCGGGCTGGCCGGTCCCCGATTCCGGGCAGGTGTTCGTGGGCAACCTCCAGCTGTTCTCCCCTGCGATCAACTCGCTCGCGCTCGCGCGCCGCTACGGGGTTTCGTACGTGCTCGTCGGACCGGGCGACCCGGTCCCGTCCGGGATGACCGCCCTCTCCCGGATACCGATCGGCCACGGAGCCCACCTGACCCTCGCCAAGGTCCCCGATTCGGCGCGGTTCACCTTCCTCGCGCCCGCTTCCCGGGCCGAGGTGCTCTCGGCGCGACATCCGGGCGACGCCTCGTACTCGCTGCAGGTGCGGGTCGCCGAGCCCGCCGAGCTCGTGTTGCGGATCACCTACGAGCCGGGCTGGCACGTCACCGCCGACGGCCGCCCGCTCGCCGTCTACCGCTACGAGGGGTCGTTCCTCGTCGTCACCGTGCCGGCCGGCGCACACACGATCGTCGCCCACTACTGGCCGCGCGATCTCACCTACGGGATCGTGCTGGCGCTGCTCGCCCTCCTCGTCCTGGCGCTCGCCCCCTTTGCGGCGACGTACCGGCGCGTCACCCTCGCCGCCCTCGCGGCCACCCGCCGCCGGCCGCGGCCCGACCCGGGCGACCGGGCGGAACCTCCGGCGTGAGCGAGGTCGTCCTCGCGGGCGCCGCCGGGGATTTCAGCCCTCGGCGGCCTCGCGACGATGACCCGTCGCGCGCCGGGGGGTCAGCCAGCGTCGGGACCGGTCTCGTCGAGCGCCGCGCAGACGAGCGCGGGACCATAGGCGGCGCGATCGGCGACGGGGAGACCCTCGTCGGTGACGAGACGATCGAACTCGCCGACTCGGGCGACCGTCGTGAGGGCGCGCCTGTTGAACTTCGAGCTGTCGGCGACGACGGCGGCCGAGCGGGCGGCGGCGAGCATCGCCCGCTTGATGGGCACGTCGGGGGTGTCGTCGCTCGTCACGCCGGCGGCGACGTCGAGGCCGTCGGCGCCGAGGAACGCCCAGTCGACGTGGAGTCCGGCGAGGAGCTCCGGTGCCCACGGGCCGACGAGGAAGGGGCCGTTCTCGGCGAGCTCGCCCCCGACGACGAGGAGCCGGACCTGGCGGAGCGCCGCCAGCTCGTGGGCGATCCGGAGGTCGTTCGTCACGACGGTGAGGTTCGGCCGCTCCGACAGGGCCTGGGCAAGCGCGTAGGTCGTCGAGCCGGCATCGAGGGCGACCGTATCCCCCTCGACGACGAGACCGGCCGCGGCGCGGCCGATGGCGCGCTTCGCCGCGGCGTGGGCGGGCCCCCGCAGGTCGGGGGGGCGGTCGACGGCGCGCGGCGGCCCGGACGACAGCGCGCCGCCGTGGGTGCGTTGGACGAGACCGGCGCGCGCGAGCGAGTCGAGGTCGCGTCGGATCGTCGAGACGTCGACGCCGAGGTCGGCGCAGAGCCGGCTCGCCTCGACGTAGCCGCTGTCACGAACCTGGCGCAGTATGGCGCGCCGGCGCTGTGCCGCGATCACCTGGCGTCCTCTCGGCTAGAACGTGGCGGGCACGCCGCATCACGGGCGCGTCCCCGCGCCATTGACCCGGTTGCCCCGTGGTGGTAGACGATATCGCAGGAAAGCGAGCAAAAGCGGGCAGATGCGCGGGCGTGAGCGGTGGGCTGCCGTCGTCACGAGCGCGGCCGCGGCCAGCCCGTGAGATGACGTCGCGGATCGGCGTCGGGGCGTGAGCCTGGGCGCGCTCGGCTACGTCCTCGCCGGGGGGGCTGGATGCGTCGCCGGTGCGGTGAACGCCGTCGCGGGCGGCGGCACGCTCGTCTCGTTCCCCGCGCTCCAGGCGCTGGGGCTGGCACCGGTGCGGGCGAACGTGACGAACATCATCTCGCTCACGCCGGGCTACGCCGCCGGCACGCACGCCCAGCGCGCCGACCTCGCGGGCCAGGGGGCGAGGACGGTGCAGCTCGGCGCGTTCGCCGCGGCCGGCGGGCTCGTCGGCTCGGTGCTCCTCGTGCTCTGCCCGGCACCGACGTTCCGGGAGGTCGTGCCGTTCCTCATCGTTCTGTCCTGTGGCCTGCTCGTCGTGCCGGACGGGTTGCGTGCCCCGGTCAGGGGGCGCGAACCGTCGCGCGAAACACCGGCCCGCTGGCGCCGCCATCCGAGCGCCCTGCTGCGCGTCGGGGTCTTCGTGTCCTCGGTCTACGGGGGCTTCTTCGGCGCCGGGCTCGGGATCATGCTGCTCGCCGTCCTCGGGCTGTTCTCCGCCGACAGCCTCCCGAGGCTGAACGCGGTGAAGCAGGCGCTCTCGTTCGTGATCGGCGTCGTCGCGAGCGTGTTCCTCGCGTTCTCGGGGCACGTCGCGTGGACCTTCGTCGCGGTCGTCGTCCCGACGAGCATGGTCGGCGGCATGGCGGGGGGCCGGGTCGTCCATCTTGTGAGTCCGCGGGTGCTGCGCGCCGTCGTCGTGGCGTTGGGCCTCGCCGTCGCCGTGCGCTACTGGGTGTGAGGACGGCCCGCTCGGCCGCAGCCGAGCCGCGCAACACCGGCTGAAGGGCCCGTCGTTCGGTCACGGGACTCAGGTCGGCGGGGCCGTGCGCTCGGCGTCGAGGAGGTCACGGGTGAGCTCCAGCTGGCCGAGGTGCTGCATCAGCTCCTCGAGGATGTGGAGGACCACCCCTCCCTGGGTCCGGGCGAAGGGGAGGTGCGCGTCCCCGGCGGGCCCCGGGCGGCGCGGCGGGGCGAGCGGGGCGAGGGATTCGAGGTCGACGGCGAGCTGGCGCCGCGCCGCCGCGGTCCGCGTGACGAGCTCCTCGACGGCTCCCGTCGCGCTGAACTCGGCGTCGCGGTCGCGCACGATCGGGCGGTCCGCGATCATGGCGCCGGCCCAGAACTCCATCACGCCGAGGCAGTGCGTGACGATCGCAAACGGGGAGTTCGCGCCCGGCAGGCGCGGCCGCCTGTTCGCCGTCTCGTCGCCGAGCTGGCGGAGGATCGCGACCATCTCGTCGAGGGAATGGTCGGCGTACCACAGCACGTCCTCTGTTCGCACCTCGAGCACCGTGTCCTCCGTTCTCGTCGGTCGGCCGCGGCTGCGGGCCGCGGGTCCCGCCCTGACGCCTACGCGCCGACGGACGCGGCGGCGCCGGCGTCCATCCATTCCTCCACCCGGTCGAGCCACTCGTTCACGAGCGCGGTGAAAAGCGCCGGCTGTTCGCCCCGCAGCAGGTGCCCGGCCCGGTCGAGGACGGCGAAGGTCGCCCGCGGGTAGTCAGGCAGGATCTCCCAGACCGCCTTGAAACCGACGACGTTGTCCTGGCGGCTCGCGAGGATCAGCGTCGGCGGAGCGAACGACTCGGGCAGATCCTCGGTCTCGAACGAGCACGGGGTGGCGGCGCCGTGGAGCTGCGCGAGATAGGCGGCGTCGCTCGTCGTGCTGTTGACGGCGCGGGCGTAGGCGCGGTTCACGACGGAGTCGGCGACCGCCATCTCGCCGTACCAGGCCCAGCCGGGGTCGCGGGACTGCTCGTCGATCCGGGCCTCGTCGGCGACGATGAGGCGGGGCGCGCGGGCCCCCTCCGGATCGCGCCCGATAAGCGGAACGTTGAGGCACAGGCCGTCGATCCTGCTGCCCAGGCGGTGGACGAGCCCGCGCGCGAGGTAGCCGCCGAACGACGTGCCCGCGGCGACGAAACGTGCCTCGCCGAGCAGCGCCTCGACGAACTCGACCAGCACGTCGAGGAGCTGGTCGGGCGTCGTGATCGCTGCGGCGCCCGGGGATCGCCCGTGGCCGGGGAGATCCGGGTAGATGCGCCGCCAGCCCGCACGCGTCGAGAGGACGGGCTCGAACTCGAAGATGGAGGCGTTCCTGTCGAGCGGCATGCCGTGGAGCACGACGAGCGGGACGCCCTCGCCGAACGTCTCGTAGTCGATCGAAGCACGGCCAAGGTCACATCGCATCGGCAATAAAGCTCCCCGGGACGGTGGGTCCGAGCGAACCCAAGCGGCGAATGTAGCGGGCCGCGGCGTCGCCGGCGGACGGGACGCCCGCCGCGGCACCGGTCGCTCGCCGCGCCCGGAATCCTCGCCCCGCGGCCGCTGCCGCGCCTCGTGGTTCGCCGGGCACGAGGTTCCCGGTCGGGTCCGCTGCCGCCGACGACGGCACGAGCCGAGATGATCCCGGCCTCGTCTGGCGAGGGGTCCTTGCTAGCCTCGGCCGGTGGCCGCAGAATTCGACACGGTTCTCGTCGTCGATTTTGGCGCCCAGTACGCCCAGCTCATCGCCCGTCGCGTCCGGGAGGCGCACGTCTACTCCGAGATCGTGCCCCACTCCTCGACCGCAGCCGAGATGCGGCGGCGGTCGCCGAAGGGGATCGTCCTGTCGGGAGGGCCGAACTCCGTCTACGCCGACGAGGCCCCGCAGGTCGACCCGGCCCTCTACGAGCTCGGCATCCCGGTGCTCGGCATCTGCTACGGGGCGCAGCTCCTCGTGCAGCAGCTCGGCGGCGAGGTCCGCCGCACGGGGTCCGGCGAGTACGGCCGGACGGAGCTCCGTGCCGACCCGCACTCGATCCTCCTGTCGCAGTGGCCCGAGTCGACCGGGGTCTGGATGAGCCACGCCGATTCGATCGTCGCCGCCCCCCCGGGAGCCCGCACCATCGCCTCGACGGCCGACGTCGCCGTGGCCGCCTTCGAGAGCGTCGCGCGGGGCCTCTACGGCGTGCAGTTCCACCCGGAGGTCGTCCACACCCCCCGCGGACAGGAGCTGCTGAAGCGGTTCCTCTTCGACATCTGCGCCTGCCGTCCGACCTGGACCCACACCTCGGTCATCGAGGCGGCGATCGACGAGGTGCGCGCCACGGTCGGGGACCGGCGCGTCCTGTGTGCGCTCTCGGGGGGCGTCGACTCGGCGGTGACCGCGGCGCTCGTCCACAAGGCGGTCGGCGACCAGCTCTCGTGCGTGTTCGTCGACACGGGTCTTATGCGCGCCGGCGAGGCCGAACAGGTCGAGGAGACGTTCCGCCGCCAGTTCGGCGTCGACCTGCACCACGTCAAGGCCGCCGACCGGTTCTTCGCCGCGCTGCGCGGCGTCGTCGACCCCGAGCAGAAGCGCAAGATCGTCGGCGAGCTGTTCATCAGGATCTTCGAGGAGGTCGCGGCCGGCCTCCCGGGCGTCGCCTACCTCGCGCAGGGGACGCTCTACCCGGACGTCATCGAGTCGGGCACCGCCGCGGCGGCGACGATCAAGTCGCACCACAACGTCGGCGGACTGCCCGAGGACATGGCGCTCGGGCTCGTCGAACCGCTCCGGCTGCTCTTCAAGGACGAGGTGCGCGCCGTCGGCGAGGAGCTCGGCCTGCCCGAGGAGATCGTCTGGCGCCAGCCGTTCCCCGGCCCCGGGCTCGCGGTCCGCATCGTCGGCGCGGTGACGCCGGAACGGGCGGCGATCCTCCGCGCCGCCGACGCCATCGTCCTCGACGAGGTGCGGCGCGCCGGGCTCGTCCGCGAGCTGTGGCAGTCCTTCGCCGTCCTGCCGGCGGTCCGGGCGGTCGGCGTGATGGGTGACGAGCGGACCTACGACTACCCGATCGTCGTGCGCGCCGTGACGAGCGACGACGCCATGACGGCGGACTGGGCTCGCCTGCCCTACGAGCTCCTCGAGCGGCTCTCGAGCCGGATCATCAACGAGGTGGACGGGGTCAACCGCGTCACCTACGACATCACGTCGAAGCCGCCCGGCACGATCGAATGGGAATGAGGGGCGCGCCGCGGTGAGCGGCCCGAGCGACGCCGACCACGGCCCAGGCCGGGCGGAGGCCCGACGCGGCGGCGGAGCGGGCCCGGCGGAGCTGGCGTCGATCCTCGCGGACCTCAACGCTCCCCAGCGTGAGGCCGTCTGCTACGAGGGCGGCCCCCTCGTCGTCGTCGCCGGGGCGGGCTCCGGCAAGACGCGGGTCCTCACCCGCCGGATCGCGCGGCTCGTCGCGACCGGGGTGGCGCCCTGGCGAATCCTCGGGATCACCTTCACGAACAAGGCGGCCGACGAGGTCCGACGGCGCGTCGTCGAGCTCGTCGGGGCCGACGCCGACCGGATGTGGCTGTCGACGTTCCACTCGGCGTGCGCGCGGATCCTGCGGCGCGAGGCGGACCGGATCGGCTACCGCCCGGGATTCTCGATCTACGACGAGGGCGACAGCCGGCGGCTCGTCGAGCACGTTCTCGACGACCTCGGGATCGACGCCAAGCGCTTCCCGTCCCGGGCGGTCCTCGGCGCGATCAGCCAGGCCAAGTCGGAGCTGCTCGACGCGGCGGGCTACGGGGCCCGCGCCTACACGGCGTACGAGCGGCGCATCGCCGAGGCGTTCGGCGAGTACGAACGCCGCCTGAAGGCCGGCAACGCGCTGGACTTCGACGACCTGTTGTCGGTCGTCGTCTCTCTGTTCCGGACCGACGCCGAGGTGCTCCGCCGTTACCAGGAGCGCTTCGAGCACGTGCTCGTCGACGAGTACCAGGACACGAACCGGGCGCAGAACGAGATCGTGAAGCTGGTGGGCGCCGTGCACCGCAACGTCTGCGTCGTCGGCGACACCGACCAGAGCATCTACGGGTTCCGGGGGGCGGAGATCCGCAACCTGTTGGAGTTCGAGCTCGCCTTCCCCGAGGCGCGCACGATCGTGCTCGACCAGAACTACCGCTCGACCCAGACGATCCTCGACGCCGCGAACGCCGTGATCGGCAACAACCTGATGCGCCAGGAGAAGTCGCTGTGGAGCGCGCTCGGCGCGGGCGAGAAGGTGCTCCGCTACCGGGCCGGTGACGAGCGGGACGAGGCGATGTTCGTCGCGAACGAGATCGAGGAGCTCTGTCGCGCCCGGCGCATCCGCCGCGGCGAGATCGCCGTCTTCTATCGCACGAACGCGCAGAGCCGGGCGATCGAGCAGGCGCTCGCCGACCGGGGCGTCCCGTACCAGGTGATCGGGGGCGCCCGCTTCTACGACCGCCGGGAGGTGCGCGACGCCCTCGCCTATCTGCGGCTCGTGGCCAACCCCGCCGACGAGGTCTCGTTGCGCCGGGTCCTCAACGTTCCCAAGCGGGGCATCGGCGCGACGACGGTGCGACGGGTCGGCGAGCACGCGGCGCGCTCGGGCGCCTCGTTCGCCGACGTGCTCGCCGACGCCGGGGTCGCGGGGGTCTCGGGCCGGGCGAGGCGCGCGATCGACGGTTTCCGCGAGCTCGTCGGGGGCTTCGGTGACCTGACGGGACGGCGGCCGGGCGAGATCCTCGCCGAGGTCCTCCGGCGCAGCGCCTACCGGGACTCGTTGGAGGCGGAGGTCGCCGTCGGCGGCTTCGGCGCGCTCGAGGCCGAGGGACGGCTCGAGAACCTCGCCGAGCTCCTCTCGGTCGCCGCCGACCACGAGGACCTCGAGTCGTTCCTCCAGTCGATGGCGCTCGTCGCTGCCACCGACGACCTCGACGACTCCGGCGGCCGGGTGTGCCTCATGACGCTCCATGCCGCCAAGGGGCTCGAGTTCGACGTCGTGTTCCTGACCGGCATGGAGGAGGGTGTCTTCCCCCACGACCGCGCCATGGCGGAACCCGACGACCTGGAGGAGGAGCGCCGGCTCTGCTACGTCGGCATCACCCGGGCCCGCCGGCGCCTCTACCTCACCCACACCTGGGAACGCACGCTTTTCGGCCAGAGTCGGGAGAGTCTGCAGAGTCGCTTCATGAAAGAGATCCCGGAGCACCTGGTCGTCGACTTGGGCGAGGGATCGGCGGCGCCCTGGGCGAGCGACCGCACCGCCGAACCCGAGCTCGCCGGGCCGCCCTCGTTCGGCCGTTCCGCCTCCCGCCGGCGGCGCCCGACCGGTGCCGCGGTGGCGACGACCGGGGCCGAACAGCTCGGTCTTTCTGCCGGGGAGCGCATCGTGCACGCCCGCTGGGGGGAGGGCGTCATCGTCGAGGTGGACGGGGAGGGGCTGCAGGCCGAGGCGGTGATCGCCTTCGAGCGCCACGGCGAGAAGCGGTTCCTGCTCGCCGCGACGCCCCTCAAACGGGCCTGACGAACGCGTTCGCGCCGGTGCCGCCGGCGGGGGCGACACCGCCGGTTCGTCCGCCGCGAGCCCGCTCAATAGGATCACCCCGGCACCGGTTCGTCGGGCGGCGCGCCGCGGCCCGGGCGGCGCCGCCGGTCTCGGAAACCCGGCCCGTCCAGGGGTGGCGGGGAGGCAGGTCCGTGGATCTCTACGAGTACCAGGGCAAGCGGTACCTCGCTCGCTTCGGCGTCTCGGTGGGGGCCGGGGCGGTCGCCGACACCGTCGGAGAGGCGGTCGCGGCCGCGGACGAGCTCGGCTATCCCGCGACCATCAAGGCGCAGGTCAAGGTCGGTGGCCGTGGCAGGGCCGGCGGCGTGAGGATCGTCGCCGACCGTTCCGGGGCCGAGGCCGGCGCGCAGGACATCCTCGGGCTCGTGATCCAGGGTCACCCCGTCAAACGGCTCTGGGTCGAGACGGCGGCGCGGATCGCCCACGAGTACTACGCGAGCCTCTCGCTGGACCGCGCGACGAAGCTCCATCTCGCCATGGTCTCGGCGCAGGGCGGGATCGACATCGAACAGGTCGCCGCGGAGGCCCCCGAGGCGATCGCGCGGCTCGAGATCAACCCGCTCGACGGGCTGTCGCCCGCACGGGCGCGCCGGCTCGTCGCCCGCGCCGGGATCGACGGCGAGGCGCGCCGGAGCGTCGTCGACGTGATCCTGCGGCTCTACCGCTGCTACATCGAGGGCGACGCCGACCTCGTCGAGATCAACCCCCTCATCGTCACGCCGTCCGGCGAGGTCCGCGCCCTCGACGCCAAGATCACCCTCGACGACGAGGCGGCGTTCCGGCATCCCGAGTGGTCGGAGTTCGCCGACGCCGAGCCCGACGACCCCCGCGAGCGGTCGGCGCGGCGAAAGGGCCTGAGCTACGTCGGTCTCGACGGCTCCGTCGGCATCATCGCCAACGGGGCCGGTCTGGCGATGAGCACGCTCGATGTCGTGAACCAGGTCGGCGGTTCGGCGGCGAACTTCCTCGACGTCGGGGGCGAGGCGAACGCCGACGTCATGACCGGCGCCCTCGAGGTGATCAACTCCGACGAGCGCGTGCGCGCCATCCTCGTCAACGTCTTCGGCGGCATCGTCCGTTGCGACGACGTCGCGCGGGGCGTCCTCGCTGCGATGGGGCGGGTGGAGCTCGCCTCGCCGATCGTCGTCCGTCTCGACGGCACGCACGCCGCCGAGGCGCACGAGATCCTGCGGCCCCACCTGTCGGCGCGTCTCCTCGTGGAACCGACCATGCTCGCCGCCGCCAGGCGCGCCGTCGAGATCGCGGCGGGGGTCGGCGGATGAGCATCTTCGTCGACGAGGACACGCTCGTCGTCGTGCAGGGCCTGACGGGGAGCCAGGGGAGCTTCCACGGGCTGAGGAACCGCGCCTACGGCACGAAGGTGGTCGCCGGGGTCACGCCGGGCAAGGGCGGAGGGTCACTCGAGGGGATCCGGATCTTCGACTCCGTCGCCGAGGCGGTCGCCACGACGGGAGCGAACGCGAGCCTCGTCGTGGTGCCCCAGCGCTCGGCGCTCGGCGCGATCCTCGAGGCGGCCGCCGCCGGCATCGAGCTCGTGGTCTGCATCACCGAGCACATCCCGGCCAAGGACGAAGCGCTCCTCTTCAACGAGCTGCAGCGGGGGTTCCCGCGCACCCGGCTCATCGGGCCGAACTGCCCCGGCGTCATCTCGCCGGGCAAGTGCAACATCGGCATCACCGCCGGCGAGATCGCCCTGCCCGGCGGCCCGGTCGGCATCGTCTCCCGCTCGGGGACGCTCACCTACCAGGCGCTGCACGAGCTGTCGCAGCAGGGCGTCGGCCAGACGACGTGCGTCGGGATCGGCGGCGACCGCGTTCCCGGGACGTCGTTCGTCGACGTGCTCGCCGCGTTCGAAGCCGACCCCGCGACGGGCGCCGTGATGCTGATTGGCGAGATCGGCGGTTCCGAGGAGGAGCGCGCCGCCGAGTTCATCGCGCACGAGATGACGAAGCCGGTCGTCGCCTACGTCGCGGGCGTCACCGCGCCGGTGGGCCGCACGATGGGCCACGCCGGGGCGATCGTCTCGGGCGCCTCGGGGACCGCCCAGGCGAAGATCGCCGCCCTCGAGGCCTGCGGGGCGCGCGTCGCCCGCAACCCCTCCGAGGCGGGGGAGCTGATGGTCGAGGTCGTCCGTGGTCTCGGCTGAGAGCGCACCCGGGGACGATGGCCGTCCGCCGGGGGACCCCCGCCGCCGACTCGCCGTGCTCGCCTCGGGAACCGGGACGATCCTCGAGGCGCTCCTCGCGGCGGGACTGCCGATCGTCGTCGTCGGCGTCGACCGACCCTGTCGTGCCGCGGGTATCGCCGCGGCCGCGGGGACCCCGGTCGAGTTCGTCGCGCGCGAGGACTTCTCCCCGGCGTTCGACCGCGAGGCCTACACTGAGGCGCTCCTCGCCGCGCTCCGCCGCCATCACGTCGGCACCGTCGCGATGGCGGGGTTCGCGACCGTGCTCAGCCCGGGCTTCTTCCCGGCATTCGACGGTCGGGTCCTCAACACCCACCCGTCGCTCCTCCCGGCGTACAGGGGCTGGCACGCCGTGCCGATGGCCCTCGCGGCCGGGGAGACGACGACCGGCTGCACGGTGCACCTCGCCACGTGCGAGGTCGACGAGGGTCCCGTTCTCGCCCAGGAGCGCGTGCCCATCCACCCGGGCGACACGGAGGAGACCCTGCACGAGCGCATCAAGGAAGTCGAGCGGCGCCTGTATCCCGCGACGATCCGGTCGTTCCTCGCATTGACCGGGGAAACGGCGGGCGGGATCGCCGCGTCCGAGGATCCGGAGGTGAGGGGGCGATGAGGGCACTGCTCTCCGTTTACGACAAGAGCGGGCTCGTGGCGTTCGCGACGGGGCTGCGCGAGCTCGGTTGGGAGCTCATCGCGAGCGGCGGCACCGCCGAGGCGCTCGGCCGCGCCGGCATCGCGCACCGCGACGTCGCGGCGGTGACGGGGGCGCCCGAGATGCTCGACGGCAGGGTGAAGACCCTGCACCCCGCGATCCACGGCGGGATCCTCGCCGACCGGTCCAAGCCCGCCCACCTCGCCGACCTGGCGGCGCGAGGGATCGAGCCGATCGACCTCGTCGCGTGCAACCTCTACCCGTTCTCGTCCTCGCCGTCGGTCGAGATGATCGACGTCGGCGGGCCGACGATGGTGCGGGCCGCGGCGAAGAACCACGCCCACGTCGCCGTCGTCGTCGATCCGGCCGACTACGCGCCGGTGCTCGAGGAGATCCGCGCCCACGGCGCCGTCACGGCCGCGACGCGTCGGCGTCTCGCCGAGGCGGCGTTCGCCCACACGTCCGCCTACGACGCCGTGATCGCGCGCTGGCTCGCGTCACCGGGCCCCGCCCAAGGGGTCCTGGCGGAGTCGATCGAGCTCGTGCTCACGCGCCGGGAGCAGCTCCGCTACGGCGAGAACCCGCACCAAGCGGCCGCCCGCTACGGTCGGGTCGGCGGCGGCGACGACTGGTGGGAGCACGTCACCCAGCAGGGCGGCCGGGAGCTCTCGTTCATCAACCTCGTCGACGCCGAGGCCGCCTGGCTGCTCTGCCACGACGTGCTCGACGTGGCGGGGGCGAACGTGGCCGCCGTGATCGTGAAGCACGCCAATCCTTGCGGCGTCGCGGTCGGGCCGGAACTCGGGGCCGTGTACGCCCGAGCCTTCGAGGGGGACCCGGTGTCGGCCTACGGGGGGATCGTCGCCCTGTCGGGCCGGGTCGACGCGCGTCTCGCCGAGGCGATCGTCGCCAACCCACTTGCCGACGTTCTCGTCGCCTACGGATACGAACCGGACGCGCTCGGGGTGTTCGCGGCGCGGCGAAAGAACATGCGGGTGCTCACGGCCCCCGTGCCGAGCGTCGATCCGATCGCCTTCCGACAATTCTCAGGGGGCTTCCTCGTCCAGCAAAGGGACCTGGTGGGAGGGCGCAGCGACCGGTGGCGCGTCGTGACGACGCGCCAGCCGACGGCGGAGCAGTGGCGGGACGCCGAGTTCGCCTGGCGCGTCTGCGCGCGCACGACCTCGAACGCGATCGTCCTCGCCGCCGACGGTCAGGTCGTCGGTGTCGGCTGCGGCCAGCAGAACCGACGCGACGCGGCCCGTCTCGCCGGGGAGAAGGCCGCCGGACGGGCGGTGGGAGGAGCCGGGGCGAGCGACGCCTTCTTCCCGTTCCGCGACGGACTCGACGCTGTTTGCGACGCCGGCGTGGCCGTGGTCGTCCAGCCCGGGGGTTCGCTGCGTGACGAGGCGATGGTCGCGGTGGCGAACGAGCGGGGGGTCGCGATGGTGCTGACGGGGGAGCGGCATTTCCGCCACTGACGCCGCGCTCGGAGGGTTCGCGCTCGGACGACTCGTCGCGGCGAGCTGCCGTGAAGTCGTGCATCCAGTCCAAGGCTGAAGTTCCGCACGCATCCCGCCGGGAACGTCTCGGCGGCTTCGTCGCCCAGCGGATCGACGAGATCTGGACGCAGCACGGGGCTCACGATGTGAAGGTCGCGGTCAGCGGGAGCCCGCGCCGCCACGAGCGGGCGTGTCTTCCTTCGCCGCGCGGTCCGCTGATGGGAACACGAGGAAGATGACCACCGCCCCGGCGGCGACGACGATCGCGGCCACGAGCCAGGTCAGGTGCATCGCGTGCATGAACGCGTCTTCGACCGGAACCACGAGGGCGTGGGCGCGAGCACCAGCGGCGTGCAGTGCCTGCAGCGTTGCCGTGACGGACGACTCCGCCTGTGGGCGGACCCCGGCCGGCAGCATCCCGAGCTCCGGGCCGATCCGGCTGCGGTAGAGGCCGGCGAGGACCGAGCCGAGCGCGGCGATGCCGATCGAGCCGCCGACCTGGCGGAAGGTGTTGTTCACCGCTGAGCTGGTGCCGGCCTCGTCTTCGGGCAGGGTGGCGACGATCTGTGCCGTCGTCGGCGGCAGCGTGCAGGACATCCCGGCGCCGAAGACGAAGAGGATGACCTCGAACTGCCAGATCGCCGTCACCCGTTGGAGGGTGGCCAGACCGAGAAGCGCTGTCGCCACGATGAGCATCCCGGCGGTGCTGACGGCCCTCGCACCGAACCTGCGGACGAGGGCCGGCGCTTGCGGTGCGAAGGCGATCATTGCGCCGGCGAGCGGCAGGATGCACAACCCAGCGTGCAAGGCACTGTCGCCACGGACGCTTTGCAGGTAGAAGGTCAGCACGAAGGTTCCGCCGAAGAGCGCGAAGAACAGCATCGCGAGTGCGATCGCTGACGCACTGAACCCTCGGTTCCTGAAGTAGCGCACGTCGAGGGTGGGGTGATCAACTCGTCGTTCCCAGCCGGCGAACATCCCGAGGAAAAGGAGGCCCGCGGCAACAGGCAGGTACACCTCTGGGGTTGTCCAGCGGTCGAGGTCGCCAGCTCGAATGACGCCGTAGACGACGGCGAGGAGCCCCCCGGCGGAGAGTGCTATGCCGCGGGGGTCGAGGTGACGCCGATCGTGCTCGCGGAACTCGGGGATGAGGGCCGACATGGCCACGAGCGCGACGGCAACGACGGGGACGTTGACCAAGAACACCGATCCCCACCAGAAGTGCGTGAGCAGCGCCCCGGCGACAACCGGGCCGATCGCCAGGGCGGCGCCGACCACCGCCGACCAGATGCCAATCGCCTGGGCGCGCGCCTCTCCGGGGAAGACGTTCGTCACGATTGCCAGGGTGGCCGGCATGATGAGCGCGGCGGAAAGCCCCAGCGCGGCACGACAGGCGATGAGCTCAGCAGGGTGTTGGGAGAAGGCCGACAGCGCCGAGAAGCTGGCGAAGCACACGAGACCGATGAGCAGCAGCCGCTTGTGCCCGGAGCGATTGCCGACCACGCCGGCGCTGAGCAGGAGGCCCGCGTAGGCGAGTGCGTAGGCGTCGACCGCCCACTGCAGCTGGCTCTGGCTCGCCCCGAGGCCGGTCGGTGCCGGCTCGGCGAGGGTCTTGAGTGCGACGTAGAGGATCGAGTTGTCCATCGAGACGACGAGCACGGCCAAGAGAACCGCGGCCAGGACGAGCGGGCGGTGTCGCGCGAGCCGCTCCAACGCGGGGTCCCCCCCGACGGGGACGCCGGGCTCGGCTGGGTCGTGCGCCGCGGGTCCGGGACGGCTCATTGCCAGGTCTGCTGCACCTCACGCCCGAGTGGCCGGGGGATGACCGACCAGTCGAGGTGGGACGTCGGGGGCAAGGGCCCGTGAGACGAGTTGCCAGGCCGTCGCGAGCACCTCTTCGCGATCTGGACCCGGAGTGCGATGCAACGCATGGTGGAGCAGGCCGTAGAGGGCGTGGAAGAGCGCTACCGCGGTGAGCTCGGGATCGGAGACGGCGAACGCGCCCGCCGCGGAGCCAGCCCGGGTCAGCTCGCTCAGTGCCCCGACGATCGCCTGGGCCCAGTCGGCCTCACCCTCGGTGGCGCGTTCGGCCGCGTCGCCGTGGAACAGGACCTCATGACGCAGCCCCTGTGCGAAGAAGGTGTCGGCCGTCGCATCAAGTCGTTGGCGCAGCACGCCGAACCAATCGTTCTGGCCCTCGGCATCGGTCTGCGCGGCAACCGCCGCGGCAAGGTCCTCGGCAAACCGCTGCCGCAACGCCGCAAGAAGGTCACTTTTCGAGTGGAAATACAGGTAGAAGGTTCCCTTGGCGACCCCGGCCACAGCCGTGACCTCCTCCACCGTGGACTTGTCGACGCCGCGGGCGCAGAAGACCCGTTCGCCCGCGGCGAGCAGCTCGTCGCGTCGGCCGGGCGATCTCCTTCGAGCCATCGCAGCCTCCTGCACTATTTATGACTGACCATCAGTCATGATATCCGATCAGGATGCAGAACGCCGCTCCAGAGACGATCGTCAGCTGCGCGGATGCCTCCCGCCTCGTCTGCGGCGGGACCATCCCGCCGCGTCGCTCGTACGGCGGTGGGGTTCGACGAAGCGCGGCGAGTCGGTGCCGTCGCACCGCCGAGGGGCGATGGCGATCGGGCCGACAGCAGCCAGGCGAAGGCGCGGCTCTGCAACGACGAAGTTGCGGAACTGGGGAGGGTGTGCCGCAACGCCAGCCCGGGGCCCGGGAGCATCTGTTAGACCACGGAGATGAGACCCCTCGAGCAATGGTCGGCCGTCGACCAGTACATCTCTGAGCTCTTGGTGGAATCCGACGAGATCTTGGACGCTGCTCTCGCGGCCAGTGCCGAGGCGGCATTGCCCCCGATCCAGGTCGCTCCGAACCAGGGGAAGTTCCTGCAATTGCTCGCCAGAACCTGCGGTGCTCGCAGGATTCTTGAAATTGGGACGCTCGGTGGCTACAGCACGATCTGGTTGGCGCGAGCCCTTCCAGAAGGTGGTCGCCTCGTCACGTTGGAACGTGAGCTCAGGCACGCTCAGGTCGCCCGCGCCAATCTCGATCGTGCCGGTCTGTCGGGAGTGGTCGAGATCCGAGTCGGTCCAGCCCAAGCCAGCCTCGCGGAGCTTCTCGCTCAGCGGGAAGGCCCATTCGACTTCACGTTCGTCGATGCCGACAGGCCGGGCGTCGCCGACTATGTCTCCATGTCCCTGGAACTGTCGCACCCCGGCAGCGTGATCGTCGTGGACAACGTCGTGCGCGGCGGGAGCGTCGTCGAATCGGACACGGGTGATCCCGACGTCGAAGGGGTGCGCCGGCTCAACGAACGGCTGTCAACGGAGCCCCGCGTCAGTGCCACCGAGATCCAGACTGTCGGTGTCAAGGGGTACGACGGCTTCGCCTTGTTGCTCGTCAACGGGTAGCCACCTCTGCAGAACGACGGCCAATTGCCTCGCCTGACCAGTGGCTGCCGATGCCATCGGGGGCCACGTCATCGCGCCTCGCCGGCGGTTCCGCAGACGCCCGGCTTGCCGCGGGTGCGCGCAGTTCAAATGTCGGAGATCGCAGGAAAGGCGGCCGGATGTGGAGGCAAGCGTCGGCGGCAGCCCGACGTCCGAGCGGCTCACAGGGTCGAGCTGGCTTGAGCAAACTGAACTCATGGTGCGACCGGAGGCCGTGCTGATCAGACCGTCGACCGCAGAGGATTTCGACGCGTGGTTCGCCCTCTACGACGCGGTCGCCGCGGAGGGCAAGTGGATCGGGGGTGAGTCGCCGAGCGATCGAGCGGCGCTCCGGCAGGACTTCGAGCGCCATCTCGGTTCCGAGGACGGGGTGACGTTGCTTGCCGAAGCGAACGATGAACTCGTCGGGATGCTCGATGTCGGGCTCTGTCGCGGTGTCGCCAGTTTCGGCATGCTGGTCGAGGCGCGTCGGCGACATCAGGGAATCGGATCGAGGCTCGTGGAGGCGTGCATCTCCTGGGCCGCGGAACACGGAGCCCACAAGATCTCGTGCACCGTCTGGCCCCACAACGCCGTGGCACTTGCCCTGTACCGCAAGTACGGATTCGTTGACGAAGCGAGGCTGCGCCGCCACGACAGGAGACGGAACGGGCAGCTGTGGGACGGGATCGGCATGGGCCTCGTCCTCGACTGGGAAGCTCCCGGCTCCGTCTACGGGTCCTGAAAGCGCGCGCAGCGAGCAGTGCTCGCACCCCATCCCCTGTCCCAGGTTGCCGGGACGGCGACAGGCGAACCCTGCCGACCGACATCTCTGGGACAACCCACGACGGCGACGGGAGCAGGCGATCCGGGACGCGCCGTCTGCACAAATTGCGTCGGTGGCGTGTCGTTCTGCCCCACTCGTGGAGCCGGGTCTCCGCCTTCGAGAGGCCGTAGAATTACCGAAGATGGGACTGGAGCGTCGCCGAGAACTTGGAGTGTTGCCCGGCTCGGGGCGAGCTGAGGGGAGGGCTTGATGCACTATTTTGCATTGTTTTTCTTCTTCTCGTTTGGCGTGATGGCGTTGACCATGCTCGGCGAGCGCGGCTACCGGCGCATGACCGAGGGGCGCGTCGGCGTCGCTGGTTTCTGGGGCGTCGGCCTCGCCTGGTTGGCAAATCTGAACATGTGGTCCGGGTGGTCGATCGGCCACCTTCGCTACGGCTGGGTCGGCGTCACGGTCACCGGAATCGCCATCGCGGGCACGGCCCTGCTCCTGTCGACGATCTTTGGGATCCTCGCCGGCCTTCACAGCAAGCTCAAGGGTTGAGCTGTAACCCGATCCCCGTCTGCCGGATCCGCTCGCCCCGTGAGTTGGGTCGCGGGGTCTGTCCGACCGCCGGCTGATCGTTCGGCGCTCGCTGAGCGGCCAACTCGAGAATCAGGCAGTCGCGCGCCTGATTTGCGAACTTGAGTGACACGGTCCTGGCGAGTGCCCCGATGACCCGATCCGGGCAATCGGCTTACCCGAAGGCGGGATACCGGGACGAGTCCGTGCCGAGCTCTGCGATGTCGGCAGCGTCGAGTCGCTGGCGGCCAGTGGCCTTTCGTACATAGGTGAGCTGGTCCCACGAGGTGGGATGTCGTGGACCGAGGAGCCCATCGAGGGTGGAAACCGCGAGTTTCAGGGCGCCGGGCTCAGGTCCCGGCCGATCCGGCACCGCGACGAGAAGATCGAGGTGGTGGACGGCGAACTCGACGGAGAACATCGTCAGAAGATCGTCGATGCTGAGGACGTGGTTCTGGAAGCGAACCCGGCCACCTGGCGCGACTCGACTCACCGCGGCCGCGGCGGTCATCACCTCGTCAAAGTGACCGCGAAGGCTGTCGGTGGTCGCGTAGGAGGCAGCAGTCGCCCAGATCCAACGCACATCAGCGAACGTGGCCTGACCGGAGGCGGGCCAATCCTTCCAGTACGAGACGTAGTCGCGGTCGACGGGATCGTCACACGGCACGGTGAGGCCGCGCAGCAGCTCTTCTCCATCGAGTCGGAGGTGGACCAACAAGTCAGCGACGCTCCAGCCTTCGCAGCTCGTGGCTCGCACGATCTCGGCGTCACTCACACCAGCGACGATCTGGCGCAGACGGCCGAGCTCGTCGGCGAGAACAACTCGAACGTCACCTGTCATCGGCACCGCAACCACGGCTACCGAGTCTGTCGGGTCGGCACAGGATCCTCAACCGGCGTGGGCCGCAGCGGGTTTCCGCAGCCGGGCCCGCCGGGCTCGGGCGCGCCGGCGAACGACGACGAGGGGACGGTCCTCGGCGTCTCCCTTCGACTTCGGCTTCATCGCCTGTTGACGCACGCTCCGGCCTGAACGGATCCCGCGATCCCGGCCACTCGACGTGCCGGGCTCGACGGGAATGATCCCGGTACTGGTTGATCCGTCGCGGGAGTTTCCGAGGCTCCATACACCGGTGCGGCGCCTATCGTCGCGCGGGAAGCAGACGGGAATCGGCGGGTGAGCAACATGTCAGGGAAGCGGAAGAAGGCACGCAGGAGGTGCTCGCGGTGACGGCCAAGCTCCTCGACGGCGAAGCGCTCGCCGAGCTGATGCGAGCGGAGATCACCGCGGAGGTCACGCGGCTGCGGGACCAGGGCATTCAGCCGGGACTCGGGACGATCCTCGTCGGCGACGACCCCGCGAGCGCGCGCTACGTCGCCTTGAAGCACGAGGATTGCGCCAAGGTGGGCATCGAGTCGGTCCACGAGCACCTCGGATCCGACACGAGCGCGGCCGAGTTGTTCGCCGCCGTCGAGAGGTTCAACGGCAACCCGGCCGTCGACGCCTTCCTCGTCCAGGTCCCGCTGCCGGGTCACCTCGACGAATTCGCCACGCTGCTCGCCGTCGACCCGGACAAGGACGTCGACGGCCTCCACCCGGTGAACCTCGGTCGGCTCGTCATGGGCGTCGAGGGGCCGCTTCCCTGCACCCCCGCCGGGATCGTCGAGCTGCTCGGCCACTACGGCGTGCCGGTGGAGGGTCGCCACGTCGTCGTCATCGGGCGTGGGTTGACGATCGGCCGCCCGCTGGCGCTGCTCCTCGCGCTGAAGCGGCACGGCTGCAACGCCGCGGTGACGGTCGTCCACACGGGTGTCGCCAACCTCGCCGACTACGTGCGCCAGGGTGACATCGTCATCGCCGCCGCCGGTCACGCCGGCGTCGTCACGGCGGACATGGTCAAGCCCGGTGCCGCCGTCGTCGGCGCCGGGACGTCGTGGGAGGGTCGCCGGTTGCTCTCCGACGTCGACGAGGGCGTCGTCGAGGTCGCCGGGTGGATGACCCCCCGGATCGGCGGGGTCGGGCCGATGACCCGGGCGATGCTCCTCAAGAACGCGCTACGCGCCGCTCGTCGCCGGCGCGACGGGAACCGCTAGCCGCCCGGACCAGCCCGGAGCGGTTCATCCGCAGGATCAGGCCGAGCCGCGGCGACGCAAGCGATGAGAGCGGGCCAGACGTCGTCGAAGCCTGCGGCCGAGGTCTCGAGGTTCAGGGCAGTAGGTTGCCGACATGTGCTTCTCGCCCCAGGCTGATCTCGTCGGGGGTGCCGTCATCTGCGGGATCGGCGTCGACGCGATCCGGCACGTCGATCGCCGCGCCAGTCATGTCGCGCTGGCGAGCCTGCCGATGCTGTTCGGCGCGCACCAGCTCGTGGAGTCGGTCGTCTGGTTCAGCCTCCAGGGCCACGTGCCGCACGGTCTCGGGCGCAGCGCTCTGTGGGTCTACCTCGTCGTCGCCTTCGTCGTGCTGCCGATGTTCGTGCCGATCGCCGTGGCGGCGATCGAGCCGTCGCGTTGGCGCCGGCTCTTCGCCGCGTCGCTCGCCATCGTCGGCACGGTCGTCGGCGGCGTGCTGCTCGTGGCGATGGTGCGCGGTCCGATGACGGTGGCGATGCGTCCCTACCACCTCGCCTACAGCGTGCACCTCGGCGACGGCGGCGTGTTCGTCGGCCTCTACGTGCTCGCGACGTGTGGCGCCGCGCTGCTGTCGAGCGACCGGCGGATCGTCATCTTCGGCGTCGCGAACCTCGTCGCGGTCGCCGTCATCGCCCAACTGACGATCGACGGTTTCGCCTCGGTGTGGTGCGCCTGGGCAGCGGTGATCTCGGCCGCCATCGCGCTGCAAATGCGCTACGGCAGGATCCGGCGCGCCGCCCCGCTCGCGACGGCCCAAGGGACGGTCAGCTAGCCCGCCAGCGCGTCCGCCGGGCTAGCCGTCGGAGGGGTCCGTCCCGTCCGCGATCGCGTAGTCCGACGGAACGCGGGCGACCCGTCCTCGCTCTGGGTCCCGCACACCGGGCAGGAAGACGACGAGTGCCATCGCCGCGCCGATCAGGCCGCCGGCGACGATCGTCGTGCGCACGCCGATCGCCACCGCGGCCACCCCGGCGACGAGGATGCCGAGCGGCGACAGGCACAGGGAGAACATCCAGTCGACCGAGGAGGCGCGGCCGAGCATCTCGCCCGGCACGATCTCCTGCATCATCGAGTGCCAGATCATCGACCCGTACTGGAGCAGGCCGAACGCGAGCGCGCCGAGCGCCGCGACGACGAACGCGTCCGGTGCGAGGCCGATCAACGTCATCGCCACGGCGGCGGTCGCCCAGCCGCCCCACATCACGCTGACGCGTCGTCGGGGTGACCCGAACCGGACGACGATGATCGAAGCGGCCGCCCCGCCGATCCCCGCGGCGGCGAACACCAGTCCGTACTGGGTCGGACCCTGGTGGAGGATGTCCCGGATGAGCAGGGGGCCGAGGACGGCGAAGGGCGTGAAGGCCGCGAAGTTGGCGACGGAGGCGGCGATGATCGAGTACCACAGCCACGGCTGCGTCTTCGTCCAGCGAAGCCCGGCGGCAGCGTCGGCGAGCATGGACCTGCCCGAAGCCTCGGGGGCGGGCCGCGCCCGCATCGCGAGCACGCAGGCGGCGCTGACGAAGAAGCTCGCCGCATCGACGGCGAAGGCCGACGCCGCACCGAATGCGGCGATGAGCACGCCGCCCATCGCCGGACCGAGGAGCGACTGGCCGAGGACCTGGCTCGCGCTGTTGAAGGCGTTGCCCTCCATGAGCAGGGTCTTCGGCAGGATCTCCGGGACGATCGCGCTGTAGGCCGGGAAGAAGAAGGCGTCGGCGGCGCCGACGACGGCCGAGATCACGACGAGGTCCGTGACGGTGAGCGAGTGGGCGACGACGAGGACGGCGATCGCGCCGACGGCGACGCCGCGCACGACGTCGGCGGAAAGCACCGTGAACCGCCTCGGCAGCCGGTCGACGATTGCCCCCGCGATGAGCAGCAGAAGGACCGTGGGTGCGACCCGCGCCGCGATGACGTACGAGAGCGTGCTGGCGCGGTCGCTGACCCGCAACGCCTCGAGGGCGAGCGCCACGGTGAACACCCCGTCGCCGAGGACCGACGCGGTCTGGCCACCCCACAACAGGGTGAAGTCCCGTTCGCCGAGGACGCGAAAGGCTTTTGCCACGGCGCGACGGTAGCGGGTCGTGCGAACTGCGCCGCAGGCGGACTGTTCGGTGCCACCCGACGCGGGTGATCGCGCCCGTGCCAGCCCGGCCCCCGGCTTGCGCGTGGCGGTGGCGCGGCTGCGAGACTGACCCGTCATGGCCCGCATCGACGAGCTGCTCCGGTCGTCGCGCTCGCTCTCGATCGAGCTGTGGCCGCCGAAGACCCCCGAGGCGTTGGCGCACCTGAAGGAGTCGCTGCCGCGCCTGTACGCGCTGCGCCCGACGTTCGCCTCGATCACCTACGGGGCGGCGGGCTCGACGCGCGACCGCACCCACGACCTCGTCGTCGACATCCACCGCGCGGCGCGGACCGAACCGATGGCCCACCTGGCGTGCTTCGCCCACCGGCGGGGCGAGCTCGTCGAGATCCTCGAGCGCTACGCCCACGCCGGGGTGGAGAACGTGCTCGCCGTGCGGGGCGATCCCCCCCGCGAGGCGACGGGGCCGTTCCCCGCGGGCGATCTCCACCACGCGATCGAACTCGTCGAACTCGTGAAATCGGTCGGGCCGTTCTGCGTCGCGGTCGCGGCCCACCCCGAGGGTCACCCGAACGCCCCCGATCTTGTGAGCGACCGGCGCCGGCTCGCCGCCAAGCTCGACGTGGCGGATTTCGCCATCACACAGTTCTTCTTCACGACCGCCGACTACCTGCGGCTCGTCGAGGACCTCGCGGTCCTGGGGGTCACCAAGCCGGTGATCCCCGGGATCATGCCGATCACGAACGTGAAGACGGTGAACCGCATGGCGGAGCTGTCCGGCGCCGTCATCCCGCGGTCGATCACCGAGCGGCTCCACCGCGTCGCCGAGGATCCGGAGGCGGTGCGCGCCGTCGGCATCGAGATCGCGACGGAGCTGTGCCGCGACCTCGTCGCCGCGGGGGTGCCGGGTCTGCACTTCTACACGATGAACCAGGTGAGCGCGACCGTCGCCATCTGCGACAACCTCGGACTCGTGCCGCCGCGAGGGCCGTGATCGCCCGCCGCGCCCGGCTGCCCCCGGGGTATCGGGCGGAGCGGCGACGATAGGCTCCGGCCGTGGCCGAGAAGATCACGCAATCCGCAGGCGGTCTCCTGCAGGTTCCCGACGAGCCGATCATCCCCTACATCGAAGGCGACGGCACGGGGGTCGACATCTGGCCCGCCACCCAGCTCGTGCTCGACGCCGCGGCCGCCAAGCACGGCAAGCGGGTCGCCTGGAAGGAGGTCCTCGCGGGGGAGAAGGCGTTCCGGGTGACCGGGAGCTGGCTTCCCGAGGAGACCATCGCCGCGTTCCGGGATCATCTGATCGGGATCAAGGGACCGCTCACGACCCCCGTCGGCGGCGGGATCCGCTCACTCAACGTGGCGTTGCGCCAGATCCTCGACCTCTACGTCTGCCTCCGGCCGGTGCGGTGGTTCCGGGGCGTGCCCTCGCCGGTCCGCCATCCCGAGAGGGTCGACATGGTGATCTTCCGCGAGAACACCGAGGACGTCTACGCGGGGCTCGAGCTCGGCGCGGGGACCCCCGAGGCCAAGCGGCTCATCGACTGGCTCGCGGCCGAGTTCGGCTGGCAGGTGCGCGCCGACTCCGGGATCGGGATCAAGCCCATCTCGAGGACCGGGTCGCAGCGTCTTGTGCGCGCCGCGCTCGAGTACGCGGTCGCGCGCCACCGCAAGAGCGTGACGCTCGTGCACAAGGGCAACATCCAGAAGTTCACCGAGGGCGCCTTCCGGGCTTGGGGCTACGAGCTCGTCGCGGACGAGTTCGGAGACGTCGCCGTGTCCTGGGACGACTGCCGCGGGAACCCCGGTGACAAGATCCTCGTCAAGGACGCCATCGCCGATATCACGCTGCAGCAGGTGCTCACCCGCCCCGAGGAGTTCGACGTCATCGCGACGACGAACCTCAACGGCGACTACCTCTCGGACGCGCTCGCCGCCCAGGTCGGCGGGATCGGCATCGCGCCGGGCGGCAACATCAACTACGTGACGGGGCACGGCGTCTTCGAGGCAACCCACGGGACGGCGCCGAAGTACGCCGGCCAGGACAAGGTGAACCCGGGTTCGCTGCTGCTCTCCGGCGTGATGATGTTCGAGCACATCGGCTGGGAGAAGGCCGCAGCTGACATCGTGCACGCGCTCGAGGCGACGATCGCCGACAAGATCGTGACCTACGACTTCGCCCGCCAGATGGACGGGGCCCGCGAGGTCGGGACGAGCGAGTTCGCCCGGGCGGTCGTCGCGCGCCTCTAGCAGAACCGGCCGGATCGCGCGCCGCCGCCGTTAGCCTCGCCTCGATGTCGGAACTCCGGGACCGCACGAGCAAGCGCCCGGTGACCGTCACGGTCACCGGTGCCGCCGGCAACATCGGTTACGCCCTGCTCTTCCGATTGGCGTCGGGCGAGCTGCTCGGGCCTGACCAACCGATGGTCCTGCGGCTCCTCGAGATCGAGCCGGCGATGCCGGCCCTCGAGGGGATCGTCATGGAGCTCGACGACTGCGCCTTCCCGCTGCTCGCCGACGTCGAGACGACGTCGAATCTGAAGATCGCCTTCGAGGGGACCTCCTACGCCTTCCTCGTCGGCTCGATCCCCCGCAAGGCCGGGATGGAGCGCCGCGACCTGCTCGGCGTGAACGGGCGCATCTTCAAGCCGCAGGGTCGGGCGATCGCCGAGCACGCCGACCCCGACGTGCGGGTCCTCGTCGTCGGCAACCCGTGCAACACGAACTGCCTCATCGCCCGCACGAACGCCCCCGAGGTGCCGGCCGACCGGTGGTTCGCGATGACGCGGCTCGACGAGAACCGTGCGAAGACGCAGCTCGCGCGGCGGGCCGGTCGAACGCCCGGGGCCGTGACCAGGCTCGCCGTGTGGGGGAACCATTCGACGACGCAGTTCCCGGACTATGAGAACGCGCTGATCGACGGGGAGTCCGCCCAGAAGATGATCGACGACGAGGAATGGCTGCAGGGCCCGTTCCTGAGGATGATCCAGGGCAGGGGCGCGACGGTCATCGCCGCGCGCGGCGGCTCGTCGGCAGGTTCGGCCGCGAACGCGGCCATCGGCTCGTTCCGAAGCGTCATCAACGCCACCCCGCAAGGTGACTGGTGCTCGCTCGGGGTCGTCTCCCGTGGCGAGTACGGCATCCCCGAGGGACTGCAGTTCGGCTTCCCGGTGCGTTCGGACGGCTCGACGTGGCACGTCGTCGAGGGGCTCGAGCACAGCGCGTTCGCGGCCGAGTGCATCGCCGCGACGGCCGCGGAGCTCGTCGGCGAGCGCGAGGAAGCGGCCGAGCTGCTCGGCTAGACAGCATCCGGGCGCGGGCCCGTCCTACGGCCTGTCGACGGGGCGGTCGTGCGCCAGCTCGCTCAGCCCGCCGAGGTACGGGCCGACGATCTTGCGCCACTCGGCGAAGGCGGGGGACTTTCGGAAGCCCTCCTCGTGGGCCGCGAGCGACTCCCACCCGATGACGAACAGGAACCGCGTCGGCTCCACGACGCAGTCGTAGAGGTGCACGCCGTGGCAACCCGGGGAGGAGGAGATGAGCGGCGCCGCCTCGAAGAAGGCCCGTTCGAAGGGCTCCTCCTCGCCCCGGTCGACGGTGATCAGCGCCTTTTCGACGATCACGGTTCTCCGGCGCGGTCCGGTCCGGTCGGGTCCGCGTCCCGTTGTGAGGCGCCGAACGCTCGACCGATGGCGGCGAGCTGGGCCTGGCCGGCCAGGAGCGCGTTCGCGTCGCCGCGCAACGTGATCCGACCCGAGCCGAGCAGCTCGGAGACCGGCGTCCCGGCGACGATCGCCTGGGCGGTACCCCAGTCCTCGACGAGCGTGACCGCGGCCGTGTCGGTCGAACCGACGACGAGCTCGACCCGGTCACGGCCGACGAGGATCGTGTAGCGGACCGTCCCGCCGGGTGCCCCGGTCACGACCTGCCCGAGGGCGAGCGGCGGTGCGTCGACGTCTGGTTCGACCCGGGCGAGCTCGTCGGCGAGTCGGGCGAACCACGCCTCGGAGAGGAAGCGGGGCACGGACGCTCAGCTCTCGGACCGCGGCGCCGCCTCGACGACGATGACCTCGCCGGTCCGGGCGGCCGGCGACGACGCCGCGGCCGTCGCGGCGGGCGTCGGCCGCGGCCGGCGGAGGATCCTGCGGCCGAGCCACGCCACCGGGTCGTAGGCCGCGTCGACGACGCGCTCTTTCAACGGGATGATGGCGTTGTCCGTGATGTGGATGCTCTCGGGGCACACCTCGGTGCAGCATTTCGTGATGTTGCACAGGCCGATCCCGAGCTCCCGCCTGATGAGGTCGCGTCGGTCGACGGTGTCGAGCGGGTGCATCTCGAGCGCGGCGAGTCGGACGAAAAAGCGCGGTCCCGCGTAGGAGGGCTTGTTCTCCTCGTGGTCACGGATGACGTGACAGACGTCCTGACAAAGGAAGCACTCGATGCACTTGTGAAACTCCTGGGCCCGGTCGACGTCGAACTGCGACATGCGGTGGTTGCCGTCCGCGGCGCGGGGTCCCGGCGCGAACGGGGGGATCTTCTTCGCCACCGCGAAGTTGAACGAGACGTCGGTGACGAGGTCCCGCGTGACGGGGAAGGCGCGCATCGGCGAGACGGTGATCGGCTCGGTCGTGTCGAGCGTGCTCATCCGCGTCATGCACATGAGTCTCGGCTTGCCATCGATCTCGGCCGAGCACGAGCCGCACTTGCCGGCCTTGCAGTTCCAGCGCACGGCGAGGTCCGGAGCGAGCTCTGCCTGGATGCGGTGGACGACGTCGAGGACGACCTCGCCCTCGATCGCCGTCACCGTGTAGTCGTGGAACTCCCCGCCGCGGGCGTCACCCCGCCAGATGGAGAGCGTGACGCTGCGCGCCCGTCCCTCGGGTTCCACCGGCCCGGGCGCGGTCGCGTCGGGCGGCATCAGGGCCCCTCCCCGAGCAGGGCGGCGAGCTCGTCGGGCAGGGCGGCGACGGGCCGTTCGCTCACCTCTGCCGCGCCGTTGGCGAGGCGCACCACCATGTTCACCTTCGCGAAGTGCTCGGGGTCGGCGAGCGGGAAGTCGTCCCGGGTGTGGCCGCCGCGGCTCTCGCGCCGGGCGATCGCCGCAAGCGTCGTCGCGCGCGCGACGGCGAGCATCGACTCGAGGTCGAGCGCGAGGTGCCAGGCGGGGTTGAACTGGCGGTGGCCGTCGACCCCGACGAGGCGCGCCCGGCCGTCGAATTCGTCGAGGAGCTCGAGCGCCCGGGCGAGCTCGGGCGCGGTTCGGATGATGCCGACCAGTGACTGCATCGCCTCCTGCAGCTCGTGATGGAGCGTGTAGGGGTTCTCGCCGCCGTCGTGGTCGAAGAAGCCGAGCGCGTCGGCGGCGCCCGCTTCCACCGCGGCGGGATCCGGGGTCGGGGTGTGCGAAAGCCCCCGCGCGTACTCGACGGCACCGATCCCGGCGCGTCGTCCGAACACGAGGAGGTCGGACAGCGAGTTGCCGCCGAGGCGGTTGGCGCCGTGCATGCCGCCGGCGACCTCGCCGGCGGCGAACAGGCCCCGAACCGTCGACGCCTGGGTTTCCGGGTCGACTGCCACGCCGCCCATCATGTAGTGGCACGTCGGGCCGATCTCCATCGCTTGGGTCGTGATGTCGACGTCGGCGAGCTCCTTGAACTGCTTGTACATCGAGGGCAGCCGCCGGCGGATGTACTCGGGCGAGCGGCGCGACGCGATGTCGAGGTACACGCCGCCGTGGGGCGAGCCGCGGCCGGCCTTCACCTCGGCGTTGATCGCGCGCGCGACTTCGTCCCGCGGCAGCAGCTCGGGCGGCCGCCGGAAGGTCTTGTCGTCGTACCACCGGTCGGCTTCCTCGATCGTGTCGGCGGTCTCCTTGGCGTAGTACTCGGGGATGTAGGAGAACATGAAACGCTCGCCGTCCCTGTTCTTGAGGACGCCCCCGTCGCCGCGCACGCCCTCCGTGACGAGCAGACCGCGGGCCGACGCCGGCCAGATCATCCCGGTGGGGTGGAACTGCACGCATTCCATGTCGATGAGGTCCGCCCCCGCCCACAGCGCGAGGGCGTGTCCGTCGCCGGTCGACTCCCAGGAGTTCGAGGTGAACTTCCAGGCCTTGCCGATACCGCCCGTGGCGAGGATCACCGCCTTCGCGCAGAACACGACGAACTTCCCCGACCCGCGCCACAGCCCGAGCGCCCCGCAGACGGCCCCCGACGGGTCGGCGAGGAGCCGGAGGATCTTGCACTCCATGAAGACCTCGATGTCGGCGGCGACGGCGCGGTTCTGCAGCGTGCGGAGCATCTCGAGTCCCGTCCGGTCGCCGACGTGGGCGAGGCGCGCGAAGCGGTGACCCCCGAAGTCGCGTTGCAGGATCCGCCCGTCCGGGGTGCGGTCGAAAAGTGCCCCCCAGTCCTCGAGCTCGAGGACTCGGTCGGGCGCCTCCTGGGCGTGGAGCTGGGCCATGCGCCAGTTGTTGAGCATCTTGCCGCCGCGCATCGTGTCGCGGAAGTGGACCTTCCAGTTGTCCTCGGGCCAGACGTTGCCGAGCGCCGCGGCGACCCCGCCTTCGGCCATCACGGTGTGCGCCTTGCCGAGCAGCGACTTGCACACGACGGCGGTCGTGGCGCCGAGCGCCGCCGCTTCGATGGCGGCGCGGAGACCGGCGCCACCGGCGCCGATCACGAGCACGTCGACGGAGTGGGACTCGTGCCCGGCCATCAGATGATCCTCGGGTCATGGATCGTGCCGCTCGCGACGAGCCAGATGTAGAGGTCGGCGAACGCGATCCAGAACAGCGACAGCCACGCGAACAACTGGTGGTGCGGGTTCAGCCGCCCGGACACGTTCGTCCAGAACCAGCGACGGACCGGCGCCCGCGACAGCGCCCGCAGGTTGCCGCCGCACAGGTGGCGACAGGCGTGGCATCCGAGCGTGTAGGCCCAGATGAGCACGGCGTTCAGCGTGAGGACGAGGGTTCCGACGGCGACCCCGACACCGTCGGAGAAGCGGAACGCGGCGATCGCGTCCCAGGTGAGGATCGCGGCGAAGGCGAAGGCGACGTAGAAGAAATAGCGGTGGAGGTTCTGGAGCAGGAGCGGGAAGCGCGTCTCGCCCGTGTAGCGCTCCCGTCGGCCGCCTGGCCGCGTCGAGCCGGCGTCGGCGACGCCGCAGGCGGGAGGCGAGAGCCAGAACGAGCGGTAGTAGGCCTTGCGGTAGTAGTAGCAGGTGAGCCGGAAACCGAGGGGGAAGACGAGGATGAGCAGGGCGGGGGAGACCTCCCACCAGGATCCCGTGATCGGTCCCCAGACGTAGCCGTGGCAGTTGCGGGTGAGGCAGGGCGAGTAGAAGGGCGACAGGTAGTCACGCCCGACGCCGCCGGCGTAGTAGTCGCCGTTGCGGAAGGCCGCCCAGGTCGAGTAGGCGACGAAGGCGAGCAGTCCGAGCGCCGTCGCCGCCGGCTGCAGCCGCCAGCGGTCCCGTCGCAGCACGACCGAGCGCGGGGGGCCCGCCCGCACGCCGCCGATCCGCACGGGGATCGGTTGCGGCGCTGGCTTCGTCTCCTCGACGACGGTCACTTCGCTCCTCGGATCTCGACGTGCGGTGGCGCCGGCGCAGGCCTCCCGCGGACCGCGGTTCTCAGCTGGTTCGACGAGGCCGGCGGCGACCCGCTCATCCTTTCACCCCCGCTGCCGGCGGGCGAGGGCGCAGGACCCCTCCCGGCTCGCGAAATCCCGGTCGCGCCGAACGACAGATTCCCCCTTGCATCCCGCTGAGCTGGGCGTCATCATAATACGAACCGTGTAATTTCACGGCTGCGACTCGCACTGAGTGGCGAACGCTAAGGGGGTGTCGGTGGACATCCAGACGCTCACAAGTCAAGGTCCACGGGCGTGGCAGGCACGGGCGAACTGCATGGGGGTAGACCCGGAGCTCTTCTTTCCCGAGCGGGGCTCGTCGACCCGGGAGGCGAAAGAGGTCTGTCGCGGTTGCGTCGTGCGTGTCGAATGCCTCGAGTTCGCGATCGCGAACAGCGAGAAGTTCGGCATCTGGGGCGGGATGAGCGAACGCGAACGGCGTCGCGTGCGTCGGGCGCGCCTGTTGCAACAACGCGAGGTCGCCGCCTCCTAGCTCGGAGCCGCAACGCCGCGCTCGGCGAGCCTCGCCTCGATCGTCGAGGCCTCGCCGAGATCGAGCGACCCCCAACGGCGCGCCGGGATGGCACGCAGGACCCGTTCGGGGATGAGCCCGACAAGTTCCGCCCGCTCGACACGTGCGCTCTCGGCGACCCGGTCGTAGACGTCGGCCGGCCCGACGTTCCAGGGCGCGAGGAGGTTGCAGGACACCTGGACCCCCGAGCCGACGGCGAAGCCGGCGGCGTGCACCTCGTCGGTGCGCAGCGCCGCGGCGATGCGGCGCGCGAGGGCGAGGTCGGCCTCGGCGAGCCAGAGGTTGTACGCGACGAGCGCCGGACGCGCCCCGACGCAGCACGCCCCGGCCGACGGGTGCGGCTCGCCCGGTCCGAACGCCGGCGGTAGCTCGCGGAACGCCGCCCGGCGGATCTCCGGCAGGGAACGCTCCGGCCCGTAGAGGAAGCACGGCAGCTCGAGCTCCCGGGCTGCCCAGGGGGCGAACCGGTCGCGTGCCGCGATCGCCTCGCTGAGGTCACCGCCGGGTCGCATGCCCTCGTCGCCGAGCGGGACGAACGGCACGACGTCGACGACGCCGAGACGGGGATGCACGCCCTCGTGGCGGGTGATGTCGAGCCGGGTGACAGCCGCGCGCGCGAGGTCCTGCGTGGCCTCGAAGACACCGGGGCCCGCGAGCGTGAAGACCGACCGGTTGTGGCACCCGTCGGCGTGCAGGTCGATGAGGGCGGAGCCGGTGTGGTGGGCGAGGTCGCCGAGTCGCTCCGTGTCGCGGCCCTCGCTGAGATTGACGACGCACTCGAGCATCGCCGTGCAGCGGGCCTTTTCCCGGCCGGTGCGCCGGCTAGTGCGACTGGTAGACGGTGAGCTGGCGCCGGCCGCGGGCGAGACGACGCCGTTCACGTTCAGAGGTGCCGCCCCAGACGCCGTGGTCGATGTGGTTCGCCAGCGCGTACTCGAGACAAGGCGACTTCACGGGACAGTCCCGGCAGATCCGTCGGGCGATGTCGACTCCGACGCCGTCGCTCGGGAAGAACGTCTCGGGCGGCAGCATCCGGCACTTGCCCCTTGCCATCCACTCGAGTTCCATGACGCCAACCACCTCGTCGCCCGTTCGGGCGGCCCCGGGGACATCGCCCTGTCCCCTCGCGTTGCGCGCGAGCCCTCTTTCGACCCTACACCCGGCCTCGCCGAGTTCAGACGCGCAATGGTGAATTCTTCGTGTCTTCACAGAATCGGGCGGCTGGCGCGAACACGATCCGGAATCGGCCGTCAGAGCCAAAGACCAGGTCGTCGATAGACTCTCCTCCGATCGAGGGAGAAGGGCCCAGAGGAGCGCCGATGACCACGCCGCTGAGCGGGCAGATCGAGACGCCGGAGCCGCCTCGCGGCCATGTCCGGATCGTCTACCTGGGTCCCGTGGCGCCCCACTGGGAGATCGAGTCGGAGTTCGGTGAGCGCGCGGTGATCGAGGCCTTCCGCGAACGCGCGCTCGCCCGTCTCGTGCTGCTTCCGCCGCACGACCCGCAGTTCCGGCGCAACCGAGAGCGCGTCGTGCGTGACGCGGAGCGCGAGAACCTGCTCCTCGAGTGGGATCTCGGTATCCCGGAGGAGCCGCCGCCGACCGCGCCCTGACCGGTGCGGTCCCGGGTCGACGGCTCAGACGGTTTCCGGCAGGTTGACCCGCGCGATCCAAAGGCCAGGGGCGTCGACCTCCGCCGGCGTCGGGAGGTTCTCCCCGGCGGTCCAGAGTTTCCCGAGTTCGGCGTCGCCCCCCCGTTCGACGACCCCCCGGACGAACGCCTCGCCGCGGTCGAGCGCGTCCTGGTCGAGGCGGAGCCCGAACAGTGCCTCGGCCGCGCGCTCGTCGCTCGAGCGCTCGACCCGGCGGCGACGGAGCGCCTCGCGGACCGGACGCCGGGCCCCGATCGCCCGCAGGGCGACCGAATCGGTCACCCATTCGACGTAACCCGCGAAAGCCGACGTCAGCGCGGCGAGCTCCGCACGGATCCGACGCAGTTCGGGGGTGTCCGGTGGTTCGGCGAGGGCCGCGGGATCGCCGAGGAGGCGACCGAGGTCACCGAGGTCCCCGGGCTCGCCGAGTGACGCGTCGCCGAAGCGCTCTTCGAGCGCGGTGAAGTCGAGTCGGAAGCTGGTTGCGTGCGCGACGAGCAGCGCTTGCAACCGGGCGCGCACGTGGGGTCGGGAGAGGACGGCGTGCGCGGCGAGGTCGCGCGTCGCCAGCCACATCGTGACGTCGTCGAGGTCGAGGCTCCAGTCCGAGGCGAACCCGGCGAGGTTGGCCGGGACGACGACGATCTCGTCGCTCGGCACGCGCGGCAAGGGAAGCTCGTACTGCCCGAGCGTGCGACGGGCGAGGTGGCCGATCAGGGAGCCGACCTGGAGCGCGATCATCGCCGGGGCCATCGCCGCAGCCCATTTCTCCAGGAGCGCGGCGAGTCCCAGCTCGGCGTCGGGCTCGGCCGGAGTCGGCTCGGCGGCGGCGGGGGGACGGATTGCCGCGGCGAACTCCTCGATGAGCGGCCGCCAGGAGTCGAGGCTGCGCCGCGCCCATTCGGCGGGACCAGCCGTGACAACGGTGACGGGACGGCCGCTCGGCGTCGTCGGCATGCCCGTGACGTCGGCGACCTGGAGCTCGGCGACACGCGTCAGCTCCTCGATCCTCATCCGCCGGATGGGTTCGACGTTCGGCTCCGGCTGTCCGTTCGAGGCGACTGTCAGCGCGAGCTGGACCGCGAGGTCCCACTGGAGCGGGGCGTCGGTCCGCATGAGGCGGAGAAGATCACCGAGCAGCCCGGGCAGGAAGCCCCCCATGTCCGACGAGGATCCTGACTCCACGCGATGAATCTAGGCCCCGGGCGGATCCCGTCGTTCGGCGGATCGCGGGTTCGCTTGGCTACGCCACCGGTCGCGACCGACCAGGGCGCGGGCGGCGTCAGCATCTCTCGTTCTCGCGGCGCGGCTCGCTCGCCGCGTGTTCCGCAATCGACGAGCGAGCACGTCGGCGGTGCCGGCCGCGGGGCTCCGCCGCTGAGCGCGGTTCCCGGTCGTCGGCGAAGAGCGGCCTACGAGTTCGGCGTCGCGCCGAGGACGACGGAGTGCACGGACCGGACGGCGTCGTGGACGACGCCGATGCTGACACGGATCCCGGCCTGCAGCACGTAGAGCCGGGCCTGCAGCTCGGTGAGCGAGGTCACCGACGTGCGGTCGAGCGAGACGATGACGTCTCCCGGCTCGACGCCGGCCCTCGCGACGGCGCTCCCGGTCGTGACGGACGTGACGCGCACGCCGGCCGGGTTGCCCCGGGCGGTCACGCCCTCGAGCCCGAGCCAGCCGTGGGTGACCCTTCCCGCCGTCATGAGCTCGGCGGCGACCGGAGCGGCGAGCCACGAAGGGGCGACGACCGCACCCGCCGCGGTCGAACCGGTGACGATGCCTTCGACGAGCCCGGTCGACCCGAGGAGCGGACTCCCCGGGGGCCCCGCGGTCGCCGAGAGGTCGGTCGTGATCTCGCCGAGGAGCCTGTGCCCACCGATCCGGGGCGAGGACGTGAGGTCACGCACCGTGCCCAGCGAGAACGCGGTGCCGCCCGGCGTCGTCACGGCGAGGGCGAAGGATCCCTGCGACATCGGATCGGCGGAGAGCGTCACGGTGGCCAGACCCGCCGCCCCGTTGATGTGCACGATCGCCAGGTCGCTGGGCGCGTCGGCTCCGACGAGGTTTCCCACGTAGACGTCGCCGTTCGCGAGGGTGACGATCAACGTCGCGGCGCCCGTCACGCCGCTCGCGGGAACGAGGATCATCCCGTCCGAGCGCACGACGAGGCCGAGGACGCGGGTACGGGTCGCGCCGGAGGAGGCGTCGACAAAGGCCATCGCGTCGCTGACCCGGGTGATGTTCGACACGAGCGTGGGGCTCAGCTCGCGGCTGGCCGAAGTCGTGATGGCGGTCGTCGCGCGGATCTCCGCGACACCCTTCAGCTGGGCAAGACCGGTGCCCTCCATCGAGTCCGCGAGGTGCGTGCCGAGGGCGACGACGCCGGTCGCCAGCAGCGCGCCGACCACCCCGGCGGTGAGGGCACTCCGACGGGACGGATGGCTGAGCAGCCAGCGCCTCCGCACGGCGACGGGGTCGAGCGGCGCCGCGGAGTGCGAGGCGCCCACCTCGGACGGGTGGCGCCACAGGCGGTCGTCGGGTGGCAGGAGCGGGGGGTGGGGGTCCTCGTCGGAGTGCTCGCCGAAATCGCCGGGCGTGACCGTCACGCCTGCGCAGGCTAATTGTCCGTGGATCGAAAGGGACGTCAGCGGCCCGCGTCCCGCGTGCCGGCCGGCGCTCGGGCGTCTCCACCCCTCCTACGATGTCGCGCTGTGCAGATCGGTTCACCACGGTGAGCGCGGAGTTCGCGCTCGACTTCGGCACAGGCTCGACACGGATCGCCGACGCGAGCGGGGCGCTGCTCGTCGACGAACCGACGGTCGCGGCCGTGGACAAGGACACCGGTCGTGTCGTCGCCTTCGGTTCCGAGGTGCTCGGTCTTGGCGCGCGGGCGGCGGGCAGGGTCACGGTGCGGTATCCGGTGCGCAATGGCCAGCTCGTCGATCTCGAACTCGTCGAGGAAGTGCTCGCTGAGGCCTTGCGGCGAGCCGGAGCGTCGCGGCTGTCGCACCCCCGCGTGCTCGTGTGCACCCACGTCGGCGCCACCCGCGTGCAGAACCGGGCGCTCGACCGTGCCGTGCGCAGAGCCGGAGCGAAGGACGTGTTGTTCATCGCGCATCCGACCGCTTGCGCGATCGGTGCGGGGATCGCGATCGACGAACCGACGGGGTCGATGGTCGTCGACGTGGGCGCAGGGACCACGGACGTCGCGGTGTTCGCCCTCGGGGGAATCGTCGTCTCCTCGTCGTGCGCGCGCGGCGGCGACGACCTCGACGAGGCGGTGCGGGTCTACTTGGTGCGCCAGCGCGACATCCTCGTCGACCGAGAGGCGGTCGAGGCCGCCCGCCTCGCACTCGCGACGGTCGCGCCGCGCCCCCGGAAAGCCGAGTTCGAGGTCGTCGGTCGCGACGCGCGTTCCGGCCGACCGACGAGCGCCGTGCTCACGAGTGTCGAGCTGAGGCCGATCCTCGAGCCTCTCGTCGCACCGATGTTCGACGCCGCGGTGCGCGGGATCACCGAGGCGCCGCCGGAGCTCGTCAACGACCTCATCGGATCCGGGCTGCTGCTCGCCGGCGGCGTCGGGCAGCTCGACGGGTTCGACAGGCGCCTCGCCAGGCTGACGGGCGTGCCGGTCCGCGTCGCCGCCGACGCGGGGCGATGCGCGGTGCTCGGCGCGGCACGGTGCCTCGAGCTGCCCGACGGGCTGTCCTACGCGGTCAGCGTGTCTCGGATCCGCTGAGTCCTCAACCGATCATCGCAGCACCGCTCTGATCGGCGAACACCGATGTCGTCGATGGGGAGGAACGGTGATGGCGAGGTTCACAGAAGCCGACGGGGCGACGATCTGGGAGATGCGGGAGGCCGGCGTGCCGGTGAAGCGCATCGAGAGGGCCGCCTCGCCCGCCGCGTGGGCCGCCGTTTCGACGACCGACGGGTCGGTGTCGTCGAGGAGGGGGTGAACTCCGTGCCGGCAAGCCGCGTCGCGAGTTCGCACATCAGCGGCGAACGCCCGGATCGGGGTCTCCGAGCGCGACGCGCCCGTCGACGGGGTCGACGCGGCCCACGCGCCCGAGGGACGCGAACGCGGCCGAACGGACCCGTGGCGAACGGTCCGCGAGAAGTCGTCGGACGGTCGATTCATCGCCGGCGGGCCCGGCGAGGAAGGCCGCGAGGCGTCGGCGGACCGCGGCGACGTCGTCAGACGGCATCCTTCGCACCGGGCCTCCTCGGTCATTCCTTCCTCGTGGCAGGCTACGGGACGTGGGCAGCGACACCTCGGGGGACACGACGGGCGATCTCGACTGGTTGAACCCGCGCCGGCCGGCCGTGGGCGCCTGCGACCGAGGTGGCCAGGGTCTGGCCCGGCGGTGGCGGATCGCGTGGCGGGTCGCGGCCGGCGTCCTCGCGGCGCTCGTCCTCGCCGCCCTCGTGGCCGCGAGGTGGGTGGTGCCGTACTACGCGATCACGCCGGGTACGGCGCTCGACGTCGCCCGACTCATCTCGGTGCCCCGGGGGGCGTCGCACCCGCACCGTGGGAGCGTCGTTCTCACCGACGTCCAGCTCGTCCACCTGACGGCGCTCGGCTACCTGTACTACCGCTTCGACGAGAACGCGCAGATCGTCTCGACCGAGGATCTGACGGGTGGATCGAGCTCCTCGGCCTACGACGAGGATGGCGTCATCGAGATGGCGACGGCGCGCCAGGCTGCCGCGTTCGTCGCGCTGCGCGAGCTTGGCTACCACCCCCGGGCGGCGCCGGCCGGCGTCGCCGTCGTGGCGATCCAGCCGGGAGCGTCGCGCGCCTCGACCCTCGCCGTCGGGGACGTCATCACCGCGGTCGGGTCGACCCGGGCCGTCGCGCTCGGGCCGCTCGTCGCGGCGGTGGGGGCGGTGTCGCCGGGACGCTCGATCGTCCTCACGTTCCACGGGTTCGGGTCGCGGCGTCCGCAGAGACGCTCGGTCGTCGTCGACGAGCTGAGGAGCTCGGGATCCGCCTCGTCGGCGACGGTGAGCTGTGTCCCGGCCGGCTCGGCGCACGGCGGCCGGGTCGTGCGGCGCGCCGAACGTGCGGCGAGCTGCCTGCCCCTCTACCCGGAGCAGCTCTACGACGACGAGAACGAGCCCTTCCGGATCTCGATCAACGCCGACGGCATCGTCGGTTCGTCGGCGGGGCTCTCGTTCACGCTCGGGCTGATCGACAAGCTCGACCGCGCTGACCTGACCGGCGGACTGCGGATCGCCGCGACGGGGACGATGTCGAACGACGGGTCGGTCGGAGTCATCGCTGGCGTCGCGCAGAAGACGATCGCCGTCCGGGCGGCGGGCGCCTCCGTGTTCTTCGTTCCGCCTGCGAATGCCGCGACCGCGCGCGCCCACGCCGGCCCGGATCTCCGCGTCATCGCTGTCTCGTCGATCGGCCAGGCGATCACCGCCCTGGAGCGCCTGGGCGGGAGGCTGGTGCGAGCGCCGGCCGCCCGGTGAGGTCATAGGCTTCACGGCGTGCCTGATTCGCGACCGATCCCGATCTCCTCCCACCCGAACCTTGACCCGGATGCCATCTCGGGCCGCGAGTTCCCGGTCACGTGGCGGGGGTACGACCCCGAGGCGGTCCACCGGTTCCTGGTGGACGTCGCCCAGCTCGTCCGGCTGTCGCGAGCCAAGCAGCGCGAGCTGACCGACCGGCTGCACGATGCCGAGCGCCGCGCCGCCGAGCCGGAGCTCGACGAGGAGACCCTCTCGGCGGCACTCGGCTCCGAGACGGCGAGGGTCATCCACGTGGCCCACGCCGCGGCGAACGAGGTGCTCTCGAAGGCCGAGGCCCGCGCGGCCCAGATCGTCGCCGAGGCGGAGGCGGCGGGCCACGAGCTCCGGCGGCGAGCCGAGCTCGAGGCGGCGGCGATCGTCAATGAGACACGGGGCGCGGCGAACGCGACGATCGACGCCGCGAAAGAGGACTGCCGGGCGATGATCGACGAGTCGCGCGAGGTGCGCCGCCGGATCCTGTCGGATCTCGCTGAGCGCCGCCGGGTGTACTACTCCCAGATCGAGCAGCTGCGGGCGGGCAAGGACGCGCTGTCTTCGGTCGTCGCCCACGTGTCGGACACGATCGCAGCCGTGCGGGCGCGGCTCGAGGGTTCCGAGAACGACGCTCGCGCCGCAGCCGAGGTCGCCCGGCGCGCGACCGAGCTCGAACCGGGGCCGGGCTACTCCCGGGGCGAGGTCGCCGAGCCGGCCGAGGTCGCGTCGGTGGCCGGCGGTGTCGAGGGGCTCGACGCCGCCGACGAAGTCGCGGGTTCGCTCGCGGCGGCATTCATCGGGCCCGCGGATGAGGGTGTGACGGCGGCCGACCGCGAGGGGACACGGCCGGAGGGCGCCGCCGTCGACCAGGCGGTGGTCGCCGGCGACGCCTCGGGGGCCGCGATCGTCGACGAGCTGTTCGCGCGGATCCGTGAGGCGTCGAGCACCCCGGCACCTCCGCCGGAGGCCGCGCCCGTTCCTGCACAGGGGGCTCCGGAGGGCGACGGCGCGGTGGACACCGAGTCGGGAGGGGTCGCGCCGGGCGGTGGCGGGGCGTCGGCGTCCGGTGCGCCGACGGACGCTTCGGTCCCCGCGGGACTGCGCGTCGGCGACGTCACCTTGGAGCGGAACGTCCTTCTTCGTCGGCGCGACGAGCTGATCGAGCGGCCGCTCGGCGAGCTCGTGCACGTCCTGAAGCGGGCGTTGCGCGTCGAGCAGAACGATCTCCTGCACCTGTTGCGCGAGGCGCCCCGCGGCACGGAGCCCGAGACGCTGACCTCGCTGTCGGACGAGGCCCAGCGCTTCGCCCAGGCGGCGAGCCCGGCCCTGTCGGTCGTGTGGCAGGAGGGGGCGCGGTTCGCCCGGGAGAGGTTGAGTTCGACCGGACGCGCGTCGAGCACCGGCGCGTCCGACGACGCCGCCTGTCGCGCCGCGACCGAGGTGGTCGCGACGAGCCTCGGAACGGAGATCTCGACCGCGATCACGACCCGGCTCGTCCAAAGCTTCCGCGCCGGCGACGGCGAAGCGGAGTCGCTCCAGCATGCCGTGGGTGCCGCGTACCGCGACTGGAAAGGCGAGCGCATCGAGGACACCGCGGGCGACTACGCGACGCGCGCCTTCGCCCTCGGGACGCTCGAGGTGGCGCGGTCCGAGGGCATGGCGGTCTCCTGGGTCGTCGACGACGGCGCGAGCCGGTGTTCGGACTGCGACGACAACGAGCTGGCGGGGCTGCTCGAGCCCGGCGTGACGTTCCCGACCGGTCAGCCCCAGCCGCCGGCCCACGGCGGTTGCCGTTGCGTCCTCGTGCCGGCGGGACCGTAGCGGTCCATGAGGGTCCAGCCCGAGCAGCGAATGCGGCCGCACGCGCGGCGCCGCAACGTCGTCATCGTCGCGCTCGTCGTCGCGCTCTTCATCCTGCTGCTCGTGGTGCAGGGTCTCGCCGGCTTCTACGCCAATTTCCTCTGGTTCCACTGGAACGGCCTCGGCAGCGTCTGGAGCCAGGTCACGGCGACCAAGGTCGTGCTCGCGGTCGTGTTCGTCGTGATCGCCTGGGCGCTCCTCTGGGTGTCCTTGTTCGTCGTCGACACCGTCGCGCCGCGGGCGATGTTCCTCGCGCCCGACAACGAGCTCGTCCGCCGCTACCAGGCGACGGTCGGCCCCTACGCGCTCATCGTGCGAAGCGCGGTCTCGCTCGTGATCGCCCTCATCCTCGGGATCGGAGCGTCGGGGCAGTGGCAGCACTGGATCCTGTTCGAGAACGCGCTGCCGTTCGGCCGACTCGACCCGCTCTTCCACCGCGACGTCAGCTTCTTCATCTTCCGGCTCCCGTTCCTGTCCTTCCTCGTCGACTGGATCTTCACCGCGCTCGTCGTCACCTTCATCGTCACGGTGATCGCCTATTTCCTGAACGGCGCGATCCAGTTCCGCCGTTCCGCGCGTGTCGAGCCGAGGGCGATCGCCCACCTCTCGCTCATCCTCGCCCTCATCGTGCTCGAGAGGGCCTGGGCGTACTACTACGTCGACCGGTACGGTCTCGACCTGTCGTCGTCGGGGGTCGTGCACGGGGCCTCGTACACCGACGTCCACGTGCGCCTGGCGGCGCTGACGCTGCTCGCCGTCGTCTCGCTCGTGGCGTTCGTGGCGTTCAGCGTGAACATCTACGAGCGTTCCCTCGCGCTACCGGCGATCGCGTTCGGCCTCTGGGTGTTTCTCGCGCTCGTCGTCGGCGTCATCTACCCGGCGATCTTCCAGGCGCTGCGCGTCACTCCGGCACAGAGCACCCTCGAGTTGCCGTACATCAAGGACAACATCGCCGCGACCCGCTACGCGATGGGGATCGGCAACGTGGACCGGCACACCTTCCCGGCGAACGAGGACCTCACCCCCGCCGTGCTCGCGCAGTACCAGAAGACCCTGTCCGACGTGCTGCTCTGGGACCCGTCGGTCGCGGTTCCGACCTTCCAGAGGCTGCAGGTCATCAAGAGCTACTACCAGCTGAGCACGCTCGCGGTCGACCGCTACGAGATCGACGGGAAGACGACGCCGGTCGTCGTCGGGGTGCGTTCCTTGAACCCCGGTGGGCTCGCCCAGCAGAGCTGGGTGAACACCCACCTGCAGTACACCCACGGCTACGGCGTCGTCGCCGCCGCGGCGAACGTCGCGAACTCGAGCAACCTCCCGAACTTCCTCGCGGGGAGCATCCCGACGAGCTCCTCGTCGCCCGCCCTCTCGCTCAGCCGCCCCGCCGTCTACTACGCGCCGGGCGACAGCCAGTACGCGATCGTCGACACCAAGCAGCCCGAGGTCCAGTACCAGGCGGCGAACGGAACGAACGTCGAGGGCCACTGCGACGGCTGCGGCGGGATCCCGATCGGCGGCTTCTTCAACCGACTCACCTTTGCGATCCACCTCAGGGACCTGAACCTTCTCATTTCCAACCTCGTCACGGGGCAATCGCGGCTCATCTACATTCCCGACATCGAGGCACGCGTCCAGAAGGCGCTGCCATTCCTCCAGGTCGATTCGCACCCGTATCCCGTCGTCGTCGACGGTGAGATCGACTGGGTCGTCGACGCCTACACGACGAGCGCGTACTTCCCCTACGGGCAGCCCGCGGTGACGAGCGAGCTGCCGTCGAAGAGCGGGCTGGCGGGCAGGTACAACTACGTGCGCGACGCCGTCAAGGTCGTCGTCAACGCCTACACCGGCAAGATGTCCTTCTACGTGATCGCACCGTCGGATCCGTTGATCCGGGCGTACGAGCGCGCCTTCCCCGGGTTGTTCCAGCCGCTGAAGGACATGAACCCGGTGCTGCGAGGGCACCTGCGCTACCCGCAGGACCTGCTCATGGTCCAGGCCGACATGTACGGTCGGTACCACATCGAGTCGCCCTCGGGCTTCTACAGCCTGTCGGACGCCTGGGACCTTTCGCAGACCTCGAATTCGGCGTCCGGATCGCCCTCGAACCAGCTCGCCCGCTCCCCGAACGGCTCGATCGCCCGCTACACGCCGGTCTACGAGCTCCTCCAGCTCCCCGGGGACAGCTCGCTCAGCTTCGACGCCATCGAGCCCCTGGTGCCCTTCTCGTCGAACGACAACCTCCAGACGTTGCGCGCGCTCTTCGTCGCCGATTCGAACGCCAGCGGCTACGGCAAGCTCGACGCCTTCGTGACGCCGGGCGAGTCCATTCACGGCCCGGCGCTCGCCAACGCCGACATCAACGCCAACCCGACGATCTCCAAGGCGATCACGCTCCTCGACAGCAGGGGTTCGACGGTGTCGCTCGGCACGGTGCAGATCCTGCCGATCGCGGACTCGCTCATCTACGTGCGACCGTTGTACGTGTCGTCGTCGCAAACCCCCTTCCCGCAGCTCGTCGACGTGGTCGTCGTCTACGGGAAGGACGTCTCGATGGAGTCGACGCTCGGCGGCGCCCTCGACGGCATCTTCGGTTCGGCGCCGGCGAGCACGGGACCGCAGGGGAAGGGAACGGGTGCGAAGAGCTCCTTCTCCCAGGTGGCACGACAGGACATCGCGCAGGCGGTTTCCGCCTACCAGGCTGCCCAGGCCGCTCTCGCCCGGGGTGATCTCGGCTCGTACCAGCAAGACATGACGCGAGCGGGCACGCTCCTCGGAGAGGCGAACGCGCTGGTGAACGCGAATCCCGCGCCCTCGACGACCACGACGACGGTCCCGCGTGCCAGGTCCCGCGCTCGCGCGGCGCTGTCGTCGGCGGCGTAGCGGGCGAGACGAACGGCCCGAACCCGACCCCGACGGCGAATCCCTCTCGGCGGACGGTCGGCGCCGTCGCGCGCGGGTGCACGCCACCGGCCGCTCGGGCAGCCCGGGAACCTCGTTCGACCACCGAGGCGGCGGTGGCTGTCCGCGTCGTGACCGGCCAGGCGCATCTCCGGTAGCGGCGTGACGGCGGCTGCGAAGGAGGGTTCGGTCCCGGCGTCGGGCCGCGACTTGCCCGGTCGGCGCTGGCGCCGCGCGGAGGGACGACACGTCAAGACGGCGCGATTGAGTAATTTGGCCTTGTTGCCGCTGCGTGCGTCAGCAACAACGTGCCCATTCACCAGTTCACGCTCCCGACTCACTCGTCGCAGGCGGGAGTCGGGTCCGACCGGTCCTGTGCGTGTCGGGCCGGCTCTCCCGGGTGGGACCGAGCGACAAGGAGGCCCGTATTGATGAGATTCCGAGCCCATCTTCGAGCGAGCCAGATGCGAGCAGGGGGCCTCCATCGATTGGCCTTGCTCGTCCTGGCACTGGCGCTCGTCGCGACGGTTTGCGCCGCGCCGCCGGCGGTGGCTTCCGCCAAGAAGAAGGCCGAGCCCGTGGTCGGCGGGAAGAAGGCCAGTCCCGGCGGGACGGTCACGTTCGCCTTTCAGCCGACGGACGAGTTCAGCTGGATGCTGCCGCTCGAGAACGGCGCCAACGAAGAACCCTGGGAGTTGAGCACGGACGAGTGCCTCTGGCTTCCTTTGTACTTCGAAGGCAAGGGCAGCGATCCGGTGATCGACTATGCGCGGAGCCTCGCCGATCCCCCCGTCTATTCGGACGGTGATCGAACGATCACCGTCAAGCTCAGGCACTACGTGTGGTCCGACGGCAAGCCGGTGACCACCCGCGACATCGAGTTCTTCTTCAACATCTACAGGGCCGGCGAGTCGAGGATCGCGACGTACGTGCCGGGCGAGTTTCCCGACAACATCACGCGCGTCGATTACCCGAGCGCGACGACCTTCGTGATTCACCTCGACCGGTCCTACAGCGAGCAGTGGTACACGGACAATCAGCTCGTCAACATCGTCCCGATGCCGCAGCAGAGCTGGGACCGCGAGAGCACAGGAGGGCCGGTCGGCAGCTTCGATCTGACGTCGGCCGGGGCGACGAAGGTCTTCAACTTCCTCTACGGCCAGTCGGAGCAGCTCTCCAGCTACGCGAGCAACCCGCTCTGGAAGGTTGTCGACGGCCCCTTCACGGTCACCAGCTACGACTCGGTGACGGGCCGGACCGAGCTCACCCCGAACAACTCCTACGACGGGCCGGACCGGGCGCGCCTGGCGCACGTGATCCTGGAGGACTTCCCCTCCGCCGCCGCCGAGGTGGACGCCCTCCGGTCCGGCGAGGTCGACTACGGCTACATCCCCTACAGCGACTACGGCCTCGTCGGTTACTTCAAGAGCCACGGCTACACGGTCGCTCCCTGGGCGCCGGACTACGAGCAGTCGGTCGAGGTCGGTTTCACGAGCAAGGTCTACGGACCCCTCGTCGATCAGCTCTACATCCGCCAGGCCCTGCAGCATCTCGTGAACGAGAACCTCTACCTGAAGACGACGCTCGACGGAGTGGGGCAGCTCACCTACGGGCCGGTCCCGAACATCCCCGGGTCGCCGTATGTGAGCCCGGCCGAGCACCACGACCCCTATCCCTATTCGATCGCCGCGGCGCGGTCGCTCCTCGGGGCCCACGGCTGGAAGGCGGGCGCCAACGGGGTCATGGTCTGCGAACGTCCCGGCACGAAGGCGAACGAGTGTGGCGCGCGCATCGACAAGGGCCGGAGCCTGACGCTGCTGTTGAGCTTCACCATCACCGATCTCGTCGAGCTCGCCTCGCAGGCGGAGGCGTTCCAGACGGCGGCGAAGTCGGCCGGGATCCAGATCAACCTCGACCCACAGAGCGCGACGACCCAGTACTCGCTCGACGGCGTCTGCCCGCCGGGACCATGCAACTACGCGCTCGCGCTCTACCCCCTGTGGTTCACCGACTACGGGGACCTCGCGATCCTGCCGACGCTCGAGCAGCAGTTCGCCAAGGGCAATTACTACGGCGGGGGCTACTACTCGCCGACCGCGCAGCAGCTGATCGAGGCTGCCGAGGAGCACTCGGGGTTGAGCTACCTCTACCGGCTCGAGAACTACATCGCGACGAACGAGGCGGCGATCTGGTGGCCGACCGGCGACAACCAGATCTCCGTCGTCTCGGACCACCTCAAGGGATGGTCGCCCCAGCTGGCTTTCGGGAACATCACCCCGAACGAGTGGTACTTCCAGTCGTAGGCCGGACCGCGGCCGACAGCGCGGCGCGACGCCGTGCCGTCGTCCGTGGCCTGCCGGGTGTCCGCGTCGTGGAGACGCCCGGACGTTGCGGCGGTAGGTTCACGGCGCGAGGCGGCCTTTTTGGGAAGGGCTCGGATCTGCGCTAAGGAGTCCGGTGCTCGGCTACTGCATTCGTCGACTGGCGCAAGCGGTCGTTGTCATGTTCATCGTGGCGGTCATCGTGTTCATCGTGCTGCACGCGTTGCCCGGGGGCCTCGTGCGCGCCCAGCTCGGCCCCAAGGCGACGGCGTACGCGGTGCGGGAGTTCACGATCCAACAGGGGCTGAACAAGCCACTCGTCGTGCAGTTCGGGATCTGGCTCTCGCGTGTCCTGCGGGGCAACCTCGGCTTCTCCTACAAGCAGAACCAGACCGTCGTCTCGCTCCTCGCGGCGTACGTGCCGCGCACCTTGCTGCTCGTCGGCTCCTCGATGCTGATCGCGCTGGCGATCGCGGTGCCGATGGGCATGATCCAGGGTCTGCGCCGCAACCATCTCGACGACCAGGGCATCACCGCGGCGATGCTCATCTGCTACACGACGCCCAGCTTCCTCATGGGGAGCGTGCTCATCGTCGTGTTCAGCATCTGGACGAACATCGCCCCCTCGAACGCCTCGGACTTCGGCACGGGCACGTGGGTCGACTTCAAGGACCTCGTGCTACCCGTGCTGACGTTGGTCCTCGGCAACGTGAGCTACTTCAGCCGCTACATGCGTTCCGCGACCATCGACTCGTTGCTCGCCGATTACGTGCGGACCGCGCGGGCGAAGGGTGACCCGACCAGTCGGATACTCGTCCATCACGTCCTGCGCAACGCCTTCTCCTCGACAATGACGCTGATCGGCCTGGCGGTGCCCTACGTGTTCTCCGGCTCCCTCATCATCGAGGCGCTGTTCGACTTCCCAGGAGTGGGGCTGCTGTTCTGGAACGCGGCGCAGAACCGTGACTATCCGGTGCTCCTCGGTGTTGTGCTCGTCGTGACGTTGGCCACGGTGATTGGCAATCTGCTCGCCGATCTCGGCTACGCCTGGCTGGACCCACGGGTGCGCCTCAAGTGAACACCGGCTCGGTCCCCGGCGGGGGGCCGTCCGCGCGTCCTGAGATGCTCCTCGGCCCGGCCGCGGCCGCGGTCGACCCGGATCAACCGGGCGCGAAGGCCTACTGGCGACAATCGCTCTCCGCCTTCGCTGAGAACAAGATGGGCGTCGTCGGACTCGTCGTGCTGGCGGCGATCGTGGCGTTCAGCTGGCTCGGTCCGGCCCTCCACCCCACGAACCAGTTCGCGGCGAACCTTCTCCTGGAAAACGAGGCGCCTTCGATCCATCACCTGCTCGGCACGACGCCACAGGGGCGAGACGAGCTCGGTGCGCTCATGGTCGGTGGACAGAGCACCCTCGAGGTGGGAATAGGGGTCGGGGTCATCTCCACGCTCTTCGGCCTCGTGTGGGGCGCGTTCGCCGGTTACGTCGGAGGCCTCGTCGACGCCTTCATGATGCGCATCGTCGATGCACTGCTCTCGATCCCGTTCCTCTTCTTTGTCGTGCTGCTCGCTTCGCTCGTGCAGCCGACGCTGTTCCTGATCATCCTGGTCATCGCCGCGGTGAGCTGGCTCCCGACCGCGCGCCTCGCACGTGGCGAGACGCTCACCCTGCGAACCCACGACTACGTCGCGGCTTCGAGGGCCTTTGGCGCGCGATCCGATTTCATCCTGCGCCACCACATCTCGCGAAACCTGGTCGGCATCGTGGTCGTCAACGCGACCTTGAAAGTCGCCGACGCGATCACGCTCTTCGCCGCGATCAGCTTCCTCGGTCTCGGGGTCCCGCCGCCGGCGACGAACTGGGGGAACATCTTGACGGACGGCGTGACGAACCTCTTCGACGGCTACTGGTGGCAGCTGTGGCCGGCGGCCGTGCTCATCGTGGCGACCGTCGTCGCGGCGAACCTCATCGGGGACGCGGCGCGCGACGTCGTCGAGCCGCGCTTGCAGGCGCGCTAGCGCGTGGGCGACGACCGGAGCGGTGTCGTGAGCGGCGGGGCAGCGCAATCCTTGCCCGCTCCCGATCCCGCCCTCGCGGGGACCGAGGGGTGGCTCCGTCGGGCAATCCCGGGGGCGGCGCGATGAGCGCGGTCCTCGAGGTGGAAGGGCTGCGGACCGAGTTCCGCCTCCGCCACTCCACCGTCGTGGCCGTCGATGACGTCTCTTTCCGGATCGAGGAAGGCGAGTGCGTCGGCATGGTGGGCGAGTCCGGTTGCGGGAAGACGAGCGTCGGGCTGTCCATCATGAGGTTGTTGCCGAACGTCGGGCACGTGACGGCCGGTGCGGTCCGGCTGATGGGCGAGGACGTCGTCGTGCTTTCGGAAAGAGAGATGTGGAAACGCCGCGGCGAGAACATGGGCATGGTCTTCCAGGACCCCCTCACCTGTCTCAACCCGACGATGACCGTCGGCCGCCAGATCGCCGAGTCGCTCCGTGTCCACCGGGGTGTTTCCCGGAAGGTGGCGCGTCTGCGGGCTCTCGAGGTTCTCGATCTCGTGGACATGCCCCAACCGCTCGAGCGGCTCAGGGCGTATCCCCACGAGCTCTCGGGGGGCCTGCGACAACGCGTGATGATCGCGATGGCGCTCGCGTGCGAGCCCAAGCTTCTCATCGCCGACGAACCGACGACGGCTCTCGACGTCACCATCCAGGCGCAGATCCTCGATCTCCTCGACTCGCTGCGCCAGGAGCTCAACATGGCGGTCCTGCTCATCACCCACGACATGGGGGTCATTGCCGGTCGCGCCGACCGCGTGCTCGTCATGTACGCGGGGAAGATCGTCGAGGCGGCAGCCACCGAGGAAGTCTTCACGCGCATGCGCCATCCGTACTCCGAGGCCCTGCTGGCGTCGGTGCCCCGGCTCGACCAGGAAGCCTCCGTTCGCCTGGTGAGCATCCCCGGCGTCCCTCCCGACCTGTCCCAACCGATTCCCGCCTGTCGGTTCGTTCCCCGCTGCCGATACGTCGAGTCCGACTGCAGGCAAGCGGATCCCCCCCTGGCGCCGGCGGACGCGAGCGAGCCCGACCACGTCGCAAGCTGCTTCCACCAGGTGGGAGCGGACGCCACGAGGGTCGCTTCTCCGCTGGCGGCGGACCGGATCGCGGTGGAGCGACCGGTGCGGGTCGACGGGAAGGTCCCGTCGCCGGAGGGGGTCCCCCTTTCGGCAGGCGACGACGCGCCCGTGCTCCTCAGGCTCGATCACGTGGTGAAGGAGTTCCCCGTGAGCTCCGGCGGCGTCCTGCGGCGCTCCATCGGATCGATCAAGGCCGTCTCTGACGTCTCGTTCACCGTGCGGCAGGGGCAGACGTTCGGCCTCGTCGGTGAGTCGGGGAGCGGCAAGACCACGATCGGGCGAATGGTCGTCCTGCTCGAGCGGGCAACTCGCGGCGCGATCCAGTTCAGAGAGGAAGCGATCACGGAGTTGCGGGGCGGCGCACTGCGTGCTCGCCGGCGCAACCTGCAGATCATGTTCCAGGACCCTTACGCTTCCCTCGACCCGCGGATGCGGGTGCGGACGATCCTCTGCGAACCACTGCTCGTCCAGGGAATCGGTGACAGGAAGAGCCGTGACCGACGCGTGGGGGAGCTCCTCGACGAGGTGGGCCTGCCGAGAGGCTCCCTCGAGCGGTACCCCCACGAGTTCTCGGGTGGCCAGCGCCAGCGCATCGGACTGGCCCGTGCTCTCACCCTCGATCCCGAACTCATCGTGGCCGATGAGCCCGTGTCCGCCCTCGACGTTTCCATCCAGGCCCAGATCCTGAACCTCCTCAAAGATCTCCAGGCCCTGCACCGGCTCACCTTTATCTTCATCTCGCACGACCTGGCCGTCGTGAAGTACATGGCGGACACCATCGGGGTCATGTACTCAGGCAAATTGGTGGAGATCGGGCCGGCGCGCGTCATCTACGAGAGGCCCGCTCACCCGTACACCCGGGTTCTCATCGACACGATCCCGGTGGCCGACGTCCACAAGGGTCGGGCGATGAGGGGCAGGCACGTCGAAGGGGAGCTGCCCTCGGCGATGGACCCGCCCTCCGGGTGTCGGTTCCGCACGCGCTGCCCTTTCGTCCGGGAGATCTGCGCCCTCGCGGAGCCCGCGTTCCGGTCCTTCGGGGACCGCCACCTCGCCGCGTGTCATTTCCCGCTGGAAACGCCCCACGTCGTCGCGGCGGGTGGGCGCGTCCCCACCGTCGCTCCGCGGTCGGAGCAGTCGTGAAGCGCCCAGGAAGCGCTCGTCCGCGACCGACCGCGCGCGGAGGACAGGCCGCTCCCTGGCAGAGAAGACCGCGACGCCGGCCGCGTGAGGAAGCCCATGCCCGAGGGGAACGACGACGACCGTTCGACCGCCGGTCGCACCGTGGGAGCTCCGGGCGGCCGCGTGCTCGCCGAGACCGGGGCGCGCCCTGCACGGCCGCGGGTCGAGCAACGCAGCCGGGACGCCGCGATCGTGCGACGCGGGCGGCGGTCCCGGGGAAGCGGAACTGCTCGGTGGCCGTCTCGTGTTCTGGCAGATTGCTTGGGGAGTGCGAAACGTGCGGTCGCCGTGGTCGGGCGTCCACCCGCCGGAAGGAGGTCGTCTCGTGAAGGAATCTCGCCTGCCGTGCTTCGAACTCGAGGAGTGGTTCCGTCGCTTTGCGTTCGTGCCAGGAATGGTCAATCTCTCGCCGAGCAATCCCGCCTCGCCGACGGTGGGCGATCTCCTCGAACTCACCGGGACGCCGCTCAGCGATCTCCGGGGACTCTCCTTGGACTACTCCCAGACGGCGGGGGTGTCGTCGCTGCGGCAGGCTGTCGCCGCGCTCTACGAAGATCTCGACGCCGAGCAGGTCGTCGTCACCTCGGGCGCGACAGAGGCCGTCCTGCTCGTGCTCGAGGCGATCATCGATCGCGGTGCGCGCGTCGTGATCGAAAGCCCCCTCTACGGGATCTACGAACCGCTGCTGCACCTGTTGGGGGCGGAGGTGACGCGCTACGAGCTCGCGGCCCGCGACGGCTTCGAGTACGACTTCGGCCGCCTAGAGCAACTGGTGCAAACCAGCCGCGCGGAGTTGTTGATCGTGAACCCGTACAACAACCCGACCGGGCGCGGACTGGCGAGCGCCTCCTCGCTCGACACCCTCGTCGAGCTGTCAGCTCGTGCCGGCTGTCGGGTGATAAGCGACGACGTGTTCCGCTACGCGACCCTTCACGGCGTCGCGCTCCGCTCACCCCTCGATGCGGCGGGGGACGCCATCTCGGTCGGCGACATGACGAAGGCCTGGGGCCTCGGAGGGCTCCGCATCGGATGGCTGGCCTGTCGGGACAGTTCGGTCATCGAGCGGGCGCTGAACACGCGGGATTACACGACGAACAGCAACTCAATCGTGAGCGAGAGGCTCGCGGAGTACGCGTTGTCCGTGCGGGGAAGACTCCTCGATTCCGCGCTCGACGTCGCAAGGGAAACCTGTTCGCGCGTCGATCAGTTCATCAGGCACTCTCGGGGTGCACTGAGCTGGTACCCGCCGCTCGGCGGTTACTGCGGATGGATAGAGGTCCATGTCGACGACGCCCCGCCGGTGCCGGACCTGTGCGCGAGCCTGGTGAAGACGCGAAACCTTCTGATGCTGCCCGGAGCCGTATTCGGACCGAAGTGGGATCGGTTCGTGCGCGTCGGCCTCGCAGTCGGCAGCGAGCGACTCGTCGCCGGGCTCGACGCCTTACTCGAGGAAGCCGGCGCGAGCTAGAGGGTGGGGCCGGAACCGTCGCGTGGAGGCGGTGTCCATCAGCCGGGGATCTGAACCGTCGCTTGTTCACGACGGCGTTGTAGCCGATGGGCAGCGTCCGGAGACTCTGGGTTTCGCAGACCAGCGCTCGAGCCGCAGGTGGGATCCGCGATGGTAAACTCTTGTCTTCAATCGTCGCGGGGTGGAGCAGTCTGGTAGCTCGTCGGGCTCATAACCCGAAGGTCGCAGGTTCAAATCCTGCCCCCGCCACCATCTGTAAAACCCATGTCAGAGGGGATTTCGCTCGCCGAGCGGAGAACCACCTGACGGGGTCAAATGCACGATTTGTCATCAATTTGTCATCACAGAGTGACTACCGTTGGTTCAGATCCTGGCGAGTTCGACTGCTCCGAAGATCCGAGACGCAAGCGGTTCAGCTCCTGGACCCGATGACCTCATGTATTTGGCTGATCCGAGCCATTGGGCTTCGCATCCTGCCGAGCTTCGAGACGCACTAGTCATCGCTGCCAGCGCATCAGATGGCAGGACCAGCGGCGTGTCGCGGACGGGTCGGGGATAGCCACCCCGATGGAGGACAGGCTCGTCTACAGCGTCGAGGAGGCCGCCAAGCTCCTCGGGGTCAGTCGTTCGCTCGCATACAAGGCAGTACACCGTGGCGAGGTACCGTCGATGCGTATCGGACGACGGATCCTCGTGCCGAAAGCCGCGCTTGAGCGCTACCTCTCACTCGCCGGTGAGGAGTCGGCACCAGGGCAGGCGCAACCGCCGCCGGCAACACCTGCCTGACTTCCTCCTCACGCCCTGCCCGGACTGAGCGCCGCCTACGCCAAGGGTACGGCTGCGCTCCTCCGAATATGCCGGAGCTTCGCCATTTGTCCCGTCTTCCGGTCTTTCGCTCGCCAGAATCCCCATCCGTCGGTAGCGCTGACGCTCTTGGGGATGTCTTGCCCTCTTATCGCCTTCTTTACTGCTTCCCCGGCAGCCGAAGGCGTCGGGTAGGTGACGCCTTGATAGCTGACCCGTCCGTCGTCGAGAAGTTCGGCGGTGTGATGCTCGCCCCAGCGATCTGCTTCGAGTACGTCGCCCGGCGCGAGACGGCCCGCCGTAATCAGATCCCACAATTTCATCGAGCGCTCAGCTGGCGAGATTCGGAATTTCATCGAACGCTCAGCTGGCGAGACTCGGTGCCCCCGCTCTTCGCTTGTTGCTGCCTGGTCGACGCGGCCGTCGCTCGGCCTGCTCTGGTGATCGATGAAGGGTCGCGACCATCTCTGCTCTTCGACAACGGGGAACTCGAAGGTGGCGCGCGCGCGGGCCAGGCTCTCCCGTACCTCGTGGAGAGTCAGGCTCGGCACGCGATGACGGACCGCTGCGACGAGTTCCTTCGCCGGCTCGCCTCCGTTGAATAGCTCGATGAGGACCTGGTGGACTCGCCTGTCCACGAAATGCACCTTCCAGAGCGCTTCGATGCGGTTCTCGCCGGCGTTCTCCTTGCTCAGCAACGGCAAGATCCGCATCGCCTCGTCGGTGTCCTCGATCCGGACGGTGCGGAACAACTTCTGCTCGATGGGAACGGGAGCGTGCGCGTTGTAGATGCGCCACTCCGCTCCGTTCGTCAGGGCCACCCATTCGACGCCTGCGGCCGTGGCGTACTCGATGATCTGGTTCGCCCACTTCGGATCGTCGAGGTTCGCGCCTACCCCCTTCGCCTCGACGAACAGGCGAGGGGTGCGGAGCAGAAGGAGCGCGTAGTCGACGGGCTTGTCGCTCGACAGGCGCCGGTACTCCCTGCAAACCTCGTCCGGGTCGTGGATGTCCCAATCGAGCGCTTCGAGGATCGGTTCGATGAGGCCCGCCTTCGTGTTCTCCTCGCCGATTGTTCGACTCCCGTCGCGGTAGCGGTCTAACCACTTGGTGCAGAGCTGCAGAGTCTCGATGAGGTCGCTCACGGTGCCGTTCCCGTCCCTAGACCGATGGCCGCGAGGCTATGCGAAATCGGGGCGTGACGCAGGCCCAACAGCGATCGCACACATGTCCGGAATCTTATGGGCCATCGCGTGGTCGTGAACGTCACGCATGATCTGATCGCCCACTGACTCATTGGTCGCAAGCAACGTCAGAGAGCCATCCTCCACAATGCCCGACTGACACCTCGAGTCGAGGAGCCAGTGTCTCAACTCAGAGATACAACAAGCGGGCGCCAGGCAGCGACGTGAATGACAGCGCTTGCCCCGCCTGTAGCTCTACGGTTGCAGCATGTCGAGTCCCGTGGAGAGCAAAATCGACGATTGGCTCCTCGATCACCTGGGTCGGATTCCAGTTGCGTTTGTTATACCGGTCTCAATAGCCATAGCTGTTGTCATTGGCGGTCTCGTGCCGGCGCTCCTCCATCTGGATAGGGTGCTCTCGGGGCTATGTGCTGTTGCCGGAGCGGTTGTTGGCTGGGTGCCTTTGTTCGCTGTTGTGGACACGCAGCGTCGGATGGATGAGCGCCGACTGCTTCTATTGCGGAATGGACATGCCGAAGGCATAGGTGGCCTATCGGCAAGCGAGTTCGAGCACCTGATTGCGGCATGGTATGAGTCTCAGGGTTACAGAGTCACCGTCACCGGCCGGAGTGGGGATCGCGGTATCGATGTCAGAGCGAGCCGAGGTGCAGAGTCACTTGCTGTGCAGTGCAAACACTGGCGTACCAAACAAGTCAGCGGCAAAGAAGTCCGGGAACTTCGGGGTTCGGTTGTTGATCGTGACATCAAGCCTGTGCTCGTAACTTCAGGAACAATCAGCGAAGCGACTCGACGCGAAGCTCGAGATAAGGGTGTCGAGCTTGTTGACGGCGGCGATCTGATCACGCGGCTGAATCAGGTCATCGCGGAGTGGGCGCCCCTTTGTCCGGACTGCAATGGGCTGATGCGGCCGAAAGATGGACGACACGGAACGTTCTGGTCGTGCCTCAACTATCCAGAATGCAAAGGTTCCCGTGACATTGACGCGCGACGCGCCTCATGACGCGGAGTGTGGGTGCGGGGCCTGCCGTACGTCGATCGCGAATCCGACCAGCTCGCAGAGCGCCGCTTCGAGGCATTGGTGCAATCAATGGTGGAGAAACCCTCCGCTGATGGTGCTGTGATTGATTGAGTCGAGGCCCCGGAGGCTTCTGGCTCCCAGAAGCCATGGAGAAATGGCATGCTGCAGGCCGCTCCGCGCCGCGACGAGGCGGCTAGACGTCCCGAACCAAACCGGCATCAGCCGGGACTGACGTGTCTGGGTCGAAGTCTTCGACAAGTCGACGGAGTGACTCAACCAGAGCGCCCTCGGCTGGATCACTGAAGTGTTTCTGCCCGCTTCGCAGGATTAAGCGGAGCCATCGGAAGCTGCCTCCTGAACATCAAGTATGAGGCCAGCCACCTGGTTCGCGGCATCCTGATCGTGGCCAGGTATGACGTGGGTGTAGACGTCCAGGGTGAAGCCAACACTGGCATGGCCCAGGCGTTCGGACATGATCTTGGCTGGAACACCGGCTTGTAAACCGAGCGTGGCGTGAGTGTGGCGAAGATCGTGCAGGCGAATGTGGGGTACCGGCAGCTTGGCGACGGTGCGGTCAAAGCACTGGCTGTAGTAGTCCGGATTCGTCGGTGAGCCATCGGCCTTGGC